>Ga0207997_1001846_pt1 | contig 10826 bp, 16 predicted proteins | sample AntAceMetag02UKN_FD_184777 | JGI IMG/M metagenome (GOLD analysis project Ga0207997, IMG submission 184777) | Saline lake microbial communities from Ace Lake, Antarctica - Antarctic Ace Lake Metagenome 02UKN (SPAdes) (version 2) | ecosystem: Environmental > Aquatic > Non-marine Saline and...
AATGTTCTTCATTGAGAGAAGCTACAGCTCCACCACTGTCATGAAATACTTGAAGCGTAGGTTCAGATACATCTCCCACAGCACAACAAACCAACTTCACTTTGTCATTGCCTCTGTATGTGGTCTGGAGAGATACAAAGCATTGTGGAGAAGCTTCTACACAGACACCACTCCAGCCTCTCTCAGCCAAAGCTAGAGTGTTGCTGAAGGTCTTACCATCGTATGCTCCAAGATCAAGAAACTTTCCGTCCTTCTTGTCTCCGAAATATTCAAGGATTACTTTCTCTTCATCGTTCTGTGAGTACATAGCTTAACCTTTCTTTTTAATCAACAATACATCGGGTATCCAAGTAGGATGTTCATTTACAATTATGTGATAATGAGATTTAAGTTTATCTAATAGAGCTACCTTGAGCTGTGTTGGATAAATTCTTGGATCGTGGAAGGAAACACATATCTGATCGAACTTACATCTGGTTTCTAACTTTCTTGTAATCATATCAAGATAATAAAGCTCTCCACCTTCACAGTTCAAAACAAGAAGATCTCCTCTTCCTAACTTATTCCAAGAAACTGTAGGTACTTCTACAGAATCTATGAGTTCGCAACTGTCATCAAACTCATGCCTATCATAAACACTACTTGATGCAGGATTCTTGTATCTGTTGAGTGTCATGTTCTTTCCACTCGCAAGAGCTTTGTTCTGAAAATCAATTCCAAGTTTCTTGGCTACAGGTTTCATTCTCTTGAAAGTTTTGGGGTCTGCTTCAAAAGCCTTGAGTGAGGCTTCCGGGTACAGCTCTTTGACTTCACTTAGAACATCAAAATCTTGAATACCTACATGGACTACAGTAGGATTGATTGGTATGATTGTTTCATTGAAGTAATGGTACTTATCCAGATATGTAATTTTCATTTAGTCTCCTCTCCATTTTTGTTGCACTCTCAGGATTCACATCCCACCAATCTTTATCATATTCCTTGTCATATTCATAAAGTTTTCTGGACATTCTTTTAGCCATACCCTCTGCTTCCACAAGCAAAGGCAATGCTTTAACGTGAACAGGCTCTCCCTGCATCAAGTCATTTATCTCTCTCAGGACTTCACATATAGTTCTTTTATCTGCTGCAAAATTTAACATATCACATCTCCGTCCATCTAAAATCTGTTGGGTCCGTATCGAAAGATTTATTACCAGTAAATGAAGGTATATTGAACTTGTCTAAAAAATCTTGACCTGTGTGGTGCTGTATAGTTGCTTCATCTTTTAAGTTTTCAGGTTCAAAAAATCCATTAGGTGTATGACCTACTTTCAGTCCTATTCCTTTCAAATTAGCTATAGCACAAGCAAGAGGTGGCATCTCTCTTCCTTTACCAAACAACCCCCATCCATCATTCCATTGGTAAAAAAATAAATCAGCCATAACACTTTTCTTAAAAGCTATCATAGCTCCATTGTAAACACTGATAGGAAGTGATGAGACAAACATATTCATTGCTCTCTTGTAAATATTAAGAACCTTGTCTCCCTTCTCCCATTTCAAGTATTCATTCAATACAATATCATTCTCCTGAAGCAAATCAAATACAGGAGAAAGATCTTCTTTTTGTATGATTGAATCACAATCTATATAAAGAGTTTCATCGAATGGAGTATAATTAATCATAGAAGTTTTATAATTTCTATTCTCACTGTCAGGAGCAACCACCATTGTGCCTGAATCACCAAGAGAAGAATCTATATTTGTGATGACATAAATAGGTAAGTCTGTATGTTTCTTTGTCTCAGCAATACAGACTTTGGCTATCTTTGCGTACTCTTCACCAAACACTACCATTAAGATTCCACGTTTCATACCATAGCCCTCAACTCTAAGAATGTTTCCAAGTTTCTTGATCCAGAATAATCTAACCCTGTCATCTCTACTTTTACATCATAAAAATTTAATAAATAAGACAGACAACTTTGATCGTGTCTGTGTGATTGATAATTTGGATCAGAACTTGTGTTACTTCCTCCCTGAAAAGCTACTGTGTTTATAGACAAGTTCAACATCTTCTTAAAAATAATCATAGCAGTCTCATTGTGCTTATTGTAACCAACAACACCTCCAGAAATTTGACAAATATTTCTAGCATCTTCTATAGAACATCCAAGTATATCCAGACAATCTTCAGAAGTGAAAGAGCTTTCAAGACAACCTGCATTTCTGAAAGCCAAAATACCTCTGTCTTCAATTATCTGCCACAAATAACTCATATCTCTGAGAGGGACAACACTTGAATCCAACCAGAACACAAGATCATAGCCCTTGTCGAAAGCAGCTTTCATTGCATGATACTTGAAAGCATAAGGTACTTCGTTATGAGTAGGACTGTTTGGAGGATAGCCCTCTCTGCTGGTCATGTCAGGAGCTAACCAAAACATAGTGTCAGCATCCGTCTTATCTTCAAGAGTTTGTTTCAATCTCTTCTGACCCATTGGGTAATTTTCTCTTCCCCTACAGCTAAAATTCACTACACATTTACGACTCATATTGGTTCTCCTAAATATTTTTTTAATCTATCTGGTATTGATTTCCATTCTTCTTTTGTAAAATATCTTACCTCATCCCATACCTTCCAATGTTTATACATATGGCAATCTTTCATTCCCGGCTTTATGTTTGGTAAAGTTTCTTTAATCCATTTATCAAATTCATAATCAGAATCATCATAATGGGTAGACCTCAAATGTTTCCTGATAGTATCTTCCATTGATGTACGAGTGGATGTGAAATGAGTTACCTTGATCTCAGGACAATAATGGTGAGGTCTATTAAAACATCTCCCATGAATAAACTTTCCACCATCATCTCTCACATAAATAAGTAAACCCTCATTTCTTGAAGTTACTGGATAGCCGGGAAACCCTATGATGTCTAAAGAACTTGCTGTTACAACTTCAGGTCCAATATCATTTAAGACTTCCTCCAATTTCTGAAGGGAGTCATTAGCCCAAATCTCATCTGAGTCTACAATGAGAATATTTGTTCTTGCTTTACCTGTCATCTTCTTGCACATCTTCATAGATGTGTTTCTTGCAGAAGCTTCTCGATAAGCATAAGTCCCATTGGGGGGGATAGGTGGTCTTGACGTACTGACAAAAGCTCCTTGATCTTTCATAGCTTTAGCTATCTGTTGTATTCCTATGACTTCTTTTTTAGTGACAGGTGTACCATCCCAATATTTAGGAGGGACACAAAAGAAAAACTTCTTTACTCCCTGATCGAATAAAGACTGACAAGACTCTTTGAGACAGAACTCATCTCTGGTCAACAAATACATTGCTACATAGTCTCTCATTTTAATGTGCTCCAATTTTATCTACTATGAACATACAAGCCCCATACAGAAACATCAATACCCCTAACAATGGCTTGTGTTGAATAAAATACGTGATCCCTGATCCTGTATAAAGAATCATCAAAGCTACTGTGAACATGTTCATCACTTCACTCCAAAGTTATTTGCCTGTCTCTCATAAAAAACTTTCTCTCCATGTTTCCATGCCGTTCCACTATTCTCTTTTGCGTAAGTTGCATCAAAAGGAAGTCCACCTATCGTATGGTGATTGTGCTTGAAGGTTATATCCATTCTACTTATCAGTTTGCCTAAAGCTTTTGCTTCACAAGTGAAATCAGGGTCTACCCACATACTAATGTAATCTGGATGATATATCCGACCAAATCTCTCATAGTATTTTCTTGATAGGATAGATATGGTAGCTGTGTTCTGTTGGATACCATCATTCACATGAAGCACCCAATCATCATTTCCCTTCACAGCTTGCTGAATTACAATATCCCAATTCAGAAGACACTCGAAATCATCAGATACGTAAATGAGAATATCTCCTGTTGCTGCCTTTGCCCCTCTGTTGAGTGCTTGGACTACGTTGGTGTTCTCTCCTACTACAACCTTAAAGTTCACTCTACCTATTGTGTTCTCAGTCAGGTCTATATAGTTCTTCACATCATCTGTGTCAAGAGACATGATGTATTCAATGTCATTGTGTTTTGAACAAGACTCAACCCACAAGTTCACACACTTAAAGCTTTGAAAGCATCTTCCCCTGCTTGGGTGTATAAGGCTTATGGTTTGTCTTTTAGTGACAGGAGCCACAGCAGGTAAATCCCAATCAACCCAATTGTATTGTCTACCTACTTCAGACTTCCTTATTGCGTGTCTTGATACATCTTTTCTATTTCTTCTGTCTCGATTGCCTTTCTTAGCAGAAACACCAAGCTCTTTCAGATGTTCCTGATAAGCTTCCCTAGTCTTGAAGCTCTTTTTCTCTCCTGTTAGTCTAGAGATCTTTCTCATCGTATGACCTTTTTTACCATTTCATAAATCTCATCAGGTTCTATACTCTTCAAGACTTGACACCATTCAACATCTGTTGTTTTGTTTGGAGATCCTTTAGCCTTGATACAATATTCGACAGGTAGGTGAAAGTTGTGATCGAAACAAGGGGCGTATGGACAAGTTTCTTTTTTGAATATCGGGTAATTATTAACATAATATTTTGCCCTTGTGTGTGGACCAAACAGACCCCACAGAGATACCACAGGAGTCTCAGGAAAACAAGCTGAAAGATGTAACACAGATGAATCAGGACACACCAAAGCATTAGCGTGTTCAATGATCGGTATCAAGTCCCTGAAGGTATCTGTCTTGTTCACCATGTTAATAAACTGACCTGCTTTTTGTTCTGGTACAACTGCCAATCCTTTGTAAAATTCTTTCATCAACTTTCCATCAGGATCTACACCAACAACTATCACATCTTTTTTTAGTTCGTCAAGAATCCTAGTCACAGCCATACCTCCCTGTTCAGGTGGGTAACATCTGTTTGGGTTAGCAGGAGACAGATGATAGACAACGTAATCACCTGTTAAATCTAATCCTGCTTCTTGGACAAATTTATAATCCTCTGGTGAAGGGAGCACGAAAGGTCTTTTGAACTCATCTGAGACTCCTTCAAGACCACAGAAAGAAAACATATCATCGTAACAACAACCTTGATCGTGTTCACTATTCCCCTCAAGCATCCCTTCAAAAAGAATATGATAATCATATTGCTGTAGAGCATCAAAATGAATAGGTAGAGGCACAGCAGAACCTTCCATAAATGGGTTACCAGCCCATAGAGACATTACATCAGGATGACAGTACAGATGGATGGTTGACTGTGGATAGAGAATCTTCAGGTATCGTGGTAGAGCTGAAGCTATAAGCTGATCTCCCCATGCGTTGTGCCTGTAGATGATTACACTCTTTCCATTCAAGTCCTGACCTCCATAGCGTCTTTCAAAAGAAGCTAGATGACTCCACTTGACTTCATTCTTGTAAACACCACACAAGATGGTATCAAGCTCTGAGTCAGACACCACATAGCGAGTCTTGGGTTTGAAAAAATAATTCTTAGTCTTGGTCAGGCGTTCCAGTTGCATTATCTTCATCTGTGATCTCCTTTGATTGTACGTCTACAGGTTTAGCAAAATTAAATCTATCTTCAAGTTTCTTTCTTTTCTCTTTCTCTTCAGATAGAGGCATATCAGGTTTGTCTTTCATAAGTTTTGCTGCTTCAAGGTTTACCTTCCTTCTACGATGAGCTATCAAGTCAGCTTTAGTGGTAGCTCCATCAACACTTCCATCAAGTAAATCCTTGAGAACTTTTTTGTCAGCAGCGTCAATGATTGCATTAGGTACTTTTCTTTTCATCTTCTGCATACGACTCTGGTCTACCTGTTCAATCAAACTGACATCAACCTTTGGAAATTTCTTTTTGATTTCTTTTTTATCGTAACCAGCACACAAGAGCATAGCTAAAATGTCCAAGACAGAATCAGCATCAATGAAACTAAACTCAGTGATACCAAGTTCAGTATAATTCATGCTTGCTATAGCTACTCTACTTTCATCCTGTGCTCTCTTGACTGCTGCAACTTGTTCCATCTTCTTTTTAACTTTCTTCTTTTTGGTTCGTGCTCTTGTCTTCTTTCTTTTGATTTCAATAATTCTATTAACACCTTCAGGGTCTATCTCTCTGAGTCTATTAAATATTTTCCTTCTACGTCCTATTGGGAGGATGTATAAAAAATGCACAGCTTTCTCATTCTCAAATCTCTTTGTTGAGGTCAACTTGTCGAGATACTTCCGAAACACTACCGGATTCTTCCAAGCTGCTAGACTCAACCTTGGCTCCCCCCAAACGGAAGACACGCCAGATTTTTTTGTCTCCTTCTTTTCTGTGTCTGACAAGGAGGACATCTTCTCTTTCGACAAGACCTTCTTCTTTGAGGATTGCTTGCATTTTGTATCTTCTATTTTCTTGTCTGTCATCTACCACCTCAATATATGAATCTACATCCAATCTCTTTACTAACGTCCTGAACGTACCTCTCCAATTTGCTCTTGATTTTCTCATTTTGGTACTTCAGTTAAAATCAAAGTCTTCCTGTAATTTGGATCTTCCCATATTCCCTCTAAGATTTTCCCATCACCCCAAACTCTGACTATGGAATTTGGAGGATAGTCTGCACCTATTCTGTTCAAAAATACATGAGACCTGTTTCCGTTTGCATAACCCACTCGATACTCCTGTACGTCTTCGTGTCCGTTAATCTCAACCTTTGCTATAACTCGAACAGAACATTGAACTATTACCCCTGCGTGTCCGTTACGTGTTGTTACAGGTTTAAGCAGAGTGTAATCAGTTCCTTCAACGCTTTCTGAAGGGAGAGATGGTGGTGCAATTATCTCTTTGTGTTTTTCTTTCTTCTCAAACCATATCTTGAATAAGTTTATTAACCACTTCATAATTATCTCCCTTCCTGTATCACAACTTTTTGGTATAGTTTAAGTCTTTCATCTAAGGTGTCTTCTAGTAATTGTTGCATTGCGTACATTCTCATGTTATTGGGGTAGTAGACATTTCTGTATGCTTCTCCGTCTGGAGTAAAACCAACAACCACAAAACAATCAAGACACTCCAACAACTGAGTACAAACTTTTTCCATAGTCTCAGTAGTTCCGTCTTCAATGTCATTTTCATGTTCGTTCATAATTATCTCCCTTTATAAAATTGGTGGAGGTGCAGTCTTCGGAGAACTGACAGATGACAGTTCCTTCAGGGATCACTCGCAAGAAGAGACTGCACCCCCGAAATTATTTCTTTTTCTTTTTAGGTTCTTCCCATCTTCCTTCTGCTTTCAATGCTTTAGCGTGTCTGTGTACAGTAGCTTTTCCAATCCTCCATTTCAATGCTATCTTTGATAAGCTCATTGTAAGGTCAGCTTCGTGTGCTTTGAATATCAGCTCCTTGACATCAGCGACAACCACATTGATTTGCTTCTCACTTTTCTTCCAGGAGGGTTTGTTGATGTCTCCAGAGTGCTCAATGTATATCTCTCTGACTACTCCTCCAAGTTCATCCACCATTCCAGTTCTTGCAGGAGACTTAGAGAAATGCAATCTGTATTTCCCATGCTCCCCTTTGATGAACATCAGTTCACAGGCAGTACGGGTCCAGTTGGATATGGCTGATGTTCCCATAGCCAAGTAGACCTGTTCTGCATCTGACCAATCTTTTGTGTCTTTAGGTTTGGGAGTGTGAGTGACAACAAGCAATGCACAGTTATACATTTCCTTGGAGATGAGAGTGTCCATGAGCTGTCTCCACCTGAAGAAAGGCTCAGTTGAGTTTATATCCACACTTCCAATGAAACTTTGGTAGGGATCAATTATAATCAGATCAGGTTTACATTCTTCTAGTAGGTCATTCATGAATTGTTCTAAATGTTTTTCAGGTAGTCCGGGTACGTGTCTGATGTCTAAGTTCTTTTCCAGGAGCTTTGGGTCTGCTCCTATTTCATTCCCAATCGAGATGAAGTCCTGTTTAAGAACCTCTTCATCGTTCTCAGCTTCGAGATATAAGACCTTAACTGCTTTCTTGATCGGGATCTTCCCAAATATAGGGAGACCTGAACTAACGTAGCAAGCAATCTGTTCAGCAAGGACAGATTTTCCGATACCAGTTCCACCAGTAAGGAGGCAAGCTGCTCCTCTTTTGAGGAACCCGTTCCCTGCGATATTGTTTTTGGGATTGGGTTTGAAGTTGTCGAGTCCTTTGTATGTGATTTTTGGGAAGAGTTCGTTGAAGTCATATTCATTCTCTGGTTTTTTCTTAGTCATCTGATTGTCCTCTGTTTACTTTCCGAAAGTATTTATCAAAGCTTCAGCCCATCTGGTAGGACTGTACCAAGGTCTCCTGAAATCTGAACAAGCCATACCATCATAATAATAAGACATATCACAGTTTTTGTAATATTTACATTCCAAGCAGAAGGGTTTAAATTTCATTTGGTGGTTCCCTTCATAGGAGATAATCCAAGTTTCTTCAAAGTATCTCTATTCTCTTCTATGAAGGCAGATAATCTTTCCCCAAGAATTTTAGTAGCTCTGCCTGATGCTTCAATGTCTTCAAGGAGCTTATCAAGAGAATCCAGAAGAGGGGTTGATGTGGTTGGAGGCAAAGGGAGCAAAGCAGGATCATCTCGTTGATAGATTTTGCCTATCTTCATTGCCTCTCTTGTTTTATCACAGGTACAGAAGGGTTCTTTATCTCCTGCTGTGTCACCTATGAAAGCATAAGGTTTACCACATCTGTTGCATATTGGGCTTGTATTATTCATCTCTGCGTTCTCCTCTCTGTGGTTAAGATTTCCGATCTTGTTGGGAGTCAACCTACCACACATCTTGGAAATGTCAAGAATGGAATTATTTGGATTGGTCAAGAGCGATTCTGAGAGGAGAATAAAAGTTGAAAAAACATAGGGCTTAAAAATCGTTCCATCTGAGGTTGGATTGGAGAGCTTTGAGACAGTTTTCAGGTGGAGGTGGAACGCTCGAAAGTCAAAATCGTTCCACCCCTATATATCAAAGATATATATAGGGGGAATGGAACGCTTTTTTAGACTGTTCTCACAGTGCGTCAGGAACATGGAACGTTCCACTAGATGAAGTGGAACGATTGGTGGAACGATAGTGTATAAGTGTAGGTAAAATCACTACGGGTATATAGCTAGATAATCCCCCAAAAATAGGCAGTCAGTTATATAAAGCATGGGGGGTAGAAATAAAGCTGGGGGGTGTAGTTTGTAAAGGATATAGTTTGTAAGGGTCTCTCCTCTTTACTCCTCTGACTACCCATCGAAATATATCAGATTTGGTTGGTGGGGTGATTAGTCATATATCAGGTATATACACATGTGTCTTGTTGTCTTTTGATCAGTTACAGCTCAATCTGTGGACAAAGTATTTCATCAAAGCCAATGAATACAGGTATTATCAATGGTTACGTCGCATAATAAATAGTTATGAGCACCTACAAGCTCTTGTAAAATCCTCTCCTCCAATGACAGGATTTTACAAGGATGGAACGGGGCTAAAAAATATGTATCTGATTGGTGTAATACTCCATCATACACCTTAGTACACCTATTGTCCTGTATTGCTGGTTGTGATCTCATTGCTACTATTGAGAATGATTCTCAATAAGGATTATATCCTTTAATATCCACAAATTAAATCAGGTCAATCAATGCATTAATCAGGTCATTGCCTACTATTACAGGCAAAGGATATAAAACATATAAATCAATACAAATATGTTTACATCTACTCAATACCTGTTATTATATTGACATGATAAAGATCAAAACAACAACAAACAAAGGGAGAAACAGATAATGAAAATATACCCCGAACATTATGACGCATTAAAGCAAGCTGTACAGGATACATTTGAAGAATACGGAAAAGAGAATGTAATAGCAGACTACGAACAAGGCAAGTTCGCAAGGGCTGATAAAGTAAAAGACATTCAAAAGAGATTCTGTTTTGATATTCTACATGCTGCTTGTGTAGATGATTTACTAGCTGAAATATATGAGTACGCAAACAATGACCATATATTTACAGCATTGAAAAGAATATGTCCTGTAGTCGAAAGGAAATACAAAACAAGGGGTGAATTATGACTTCGGAGCATTTACTTGAAATAATCAGCAATGTAGGTACGTCAATTGATAAACTAGGTGATGACGGCGCTACGGATGTAGACCATCCTCTGTACACTATACGCGAGCAGCTGCTGGACACCTACAGAGACATTATTAAAGTTAACATAGCAACTCAGCGTTGCACTCGTAGCTAATCCCCCAGCCTTCAGGCAATGGCAAGAGCTATTGCCTGATAGCTGTTAGATTAACGCAAGTAAACCATAAACAAGGGAGACTATAGATGAAAGAATGGAAAGTAACAGATATCGAACATGCTAAATATTTGGGGACAATAGAATTTCAAGACGATAACAAAGAATGGCATAATTTCCACATCCTTGAAACCGATACAAGGCTTGTATTTGGTGGCGTTTGCAGTGTGGGATTTACGGAAAGTGGATATATCGAAAAGGATGATATGTCTATAGATGCAACATTGCAGGAACTTTCAGTTGATCTCGAAACCTTCTACAATGATGGAAAGAGCTATACTAGCCATATAGTGCACAACGAAAGGATGTAGCAATTAACAGCCTTTCAGGTTGCGCTGTAAGGCGTTGCATTGAGGCTATAGGTAGAAACATACAGGACATAAACAATAAAAGGACGGTGAAATTATGAGGACCAGGAACATATCAAAAAGCGTGATTAAAGATGCAGTAAATGTGGCGGGTGGACTATATGGTGGGAACGCAACATCGGCACATGGTTATGCTTTC
>Ga0207997_1001849_pt1 | contig 10818 bp, 7 predicted proteins | sample AntAceMetag02UKN_FD_184777 | JGI IMG/M metagenome (GOLD analysis project Ga0207997, IMG submission 184777) | Saline lake microbial communities from Ace Lake, Antarctica - Antarctic Ace Lake Metagenome 02UKN (SPAdes) (version 2) | ecosystem: Environmental > Aquatic > Non-marine Saline and Alkaline...
GTGAAGGTTAATATATTAATAGGCCAGATGAAAGATAAGAAACAAGAAAATGGTTTCTTTCTTGAAGAGGGCCAAGTTGTACTATAGAAAATATTATGATATAATTACAATATAAATAAATAACCGGCAAAGACACAAAATCCATTTAACGAGTGCGTTATCTTTGCCGGTATAGCATTTCTTTAAATGGATTTTGTGTTTTAAGTAATTATATGGACAATAAAGAACTTAAATTAAAAAAATGTAGAGAATACAATAGAAAACATTATCATAAGAACATAGAAGAGAGTAGGAAATTAAAAAAAATTAGTGGAGCCATATATAGAGCCACCACTAGAGGTAAATTAAATATTGTTTTTAATGACATGAAAAGAAGGTGTTACAATAAGTCATTCAAGCATTATAAGAATTATGGAGGAAGAGGTATTGCAATATGTAAGACTTGGTTAAATAGTAAGGACAGCTTTTTTAAATGGGCATTAAGCAATGGATTTAAGCACAATTTAGAAATAGATAGGACTAATAATGATAGAAATTATAAACCGAGTAATTGTAGATGGATAACGCATAAAGAGAATTGTAGAAATACAAGAAAAAGTGTGACTGATTTTATAAATGAAACTCGTATTTGCAGAGTTTGTAAAATTAATAAAAAATTAACAGAATTTAATAAAGACAATTCTCAAACGCTAAGTAGAAGGTATATGTGCAGAGAATGTCAAAAAAACTATGCCAATAATCGTATTTGATACAGAAACTACAAATTTAATACCTAAAGGCTCTCACTACACAACACACTTCAAGGACTATCCCAATATTGTGTCACTAGCATTCATGCTGTGTGACGAAGATGGGAAGGAGTTGGAAAGATACAGCGAAATTGTATCTCCTACTGGATATGAGATTTCAGAGGAGGCTACAAAGATTCATGGTATTACTACTAAAATGGCCATAGAAAAGGGCAGACCGATAAAAGAAGTATTGAAGTATTTCATCTTAGCAGCTAATAAAAGTAAAAAGTTAGTAGGACATAATATTTTCTTCGATACAAGTATTATTAAAGCTAGTTTTCTAAGACTAGGATTTCCACTCGATCTTGTTAATCCAGTATTGGATAAGAGCAAAAGGATATGCACTATGCAGAAGTCAACTAAGTTCTGTAATCTCCCAGGGAAGTATGGTAATAAGTGGCCTAAGTTAGAAGAGCTATATAAGATATTATTTAATAAGGAGATGGAGGGAGCTCATGACGCTATGACAGATGTTAAAGCTACCAAGGAATGTTATTTTGAATTAAAAAGGTTAGAGGTATTATAATAAATTAAGTAACAAAAAAACTATGGGATTAGAAAAAAGAGACTCACGTACTTTCGCTTCAATAATGGCTGACAGTACAATAAGAGTAGCAACAGATGAATCCACTGAAGGAGCTGTTAAAAGAGAGTATAAAACTAAAGAAGGAGTAGAAGGGTTTAAATGGGAGTTAGTTTATGATTCATTATCAGGTGTTATAAATGGACTTGAATTTAGAGATACAGATTATGGGCATAAACTAAACATTACAGTAGATGATATTGTATTATCGATGGGGCTAAAAACAAACTATGCAGAAGATTTAATGAAGAAATTGCCATTGATCAATCTTGGCGTAGAGGTAAGATTAATTCCTTTTAATTTTAAAGGAACAAATGGGAAAATGTGTAAAGGATTTTCTGTTCAACAGGATGGAGAAAAAATTAAAAGTTTTTTCTGGGATAAGGATACTGAGAAAAGTATCAATGGTATTCCAGCGCCAGAAGGAGATACATCTAAATTCGATTCTGACGACTGGATTAATTATTACAATATTGTAAGAAAGTTCTTACAAAAATATACCGAAGAAAATGTATTTCCAAAGTTAAGTGGAGAAGCTCCAACTGTAGTAGCTGATGCTGACATCAAGCTTGATGATACTAAGGCTACGATGGAAGCTATCAATGGTGGACAATCGGAAGCGCCAGCCACTGATGCTGTAGTAGATGTTGATCCAACACCGGAACAACAAGCAGATGATAATGGTTTATCTAAAATGTTTACTTAAATGGAACTATACGCACATCAAAAAAAGATAGTAGATGAAGCGCCGGATAAGTGGGGGTTATGGCTACGAATGAGAGTAGGAAAAACCCCCACCACTATCAGGTTAATAACTTCACGTTGTAAGTCAGGATTAATTGTATGTCCGAAATCTTTAGTGTCTCACTGGGAAAAAGAAATAAAACTATGGTCTGATGATCCCGAAGTAACATTCAGAGTAATATCAAGAGATCAATTTAAGAAATTTTTTGAAATAAAAAAAATTAAGAGAGGGAATAAATATATACAAAAAGTTGTATCTTGCAGTCTTGAAAAATATGATGCAATCGGAGTTGATGAGGTGCATAGAGGATTCGGCAATTATAAAACCACGATGGCAAAAGTCATGCAGTTCTATTTAGAGTCTTATGATATTAAGTTTCTTTGGTTATTGACCGGAACTCCTTTTACTGCAACTAGCTGGTCTATATTCTCATACGGGAAATTGCTAGGTAGAGATTGGAAGTGGAGCGACTGGAATAAAACTTTTTTCCATAGAGTAAGAATGGGTAGAAGATATATCCCAGTGGCCAAGACTTGCTGCGATGCTGTATTACAAAAAATATTAAAAAGAATAGGAACTGTTATAGACTTGAAAGATGTGGCAGAGGTTGCTGACGATGTAGATATTATTGAAACTTTTGATTTAAGCGCAGAGCAAAAGAGGCATATAAAAAATATAAATGTTGACTTACCTATTGTAAGATATGGTCAAATTCATCAGCTAGAGTCAGGAACAAGAAAAAGTGATGGATATAACGAAGAGTTATTATTTCAGTGTGAGAAAGACAAAAGGCTTAGTGAATTGATTGACGATAATAAAAAAATAGTAATAGTTAGTAGATACCTACTACAAATAAAAAAATATGAGCAACTGGCACAGAAAAAAAATAGAAGATTTTATACTATTAGAGGAGGACAAAAAGAAACAGCGTCAGAGATTGCAGACAGTGCTAACTCTTGCGAAGATGGAATCGTTATCATACAAAGCGATACTTGCGATGGTTACAACCTCAGTACGTTTGATGTAATGGTATTTACTTCGATGAGTTATTCTTTTGTGAATTATGACCAGATAAAACACAGGATGAAATCAATGGAGAAAAAAACACCAAACACATATATACATTTTATTACTAATGGAAAAAGTCTTGATAAAGCAGTTTATGATAGTGTTATTAAAAAACAAGACTTCTCACTAGAACTTTATGCAAAGAGACGAGAGTAAGTTTCATCCGAAATTAATGACTTGGCTTAGATACCATTTAGACTTATTTCCAAAATCATTCCTAATAGAAACAAAAATAGTAAGGAGGGGGAAGCAATCGTTCCCATATAGAGAGTTGAGCGAAAAGGAGGAGCGATTGCTTCTTAAAGGAAAACATGGTGCAATACTGCAAACACATAGCGATATGTCTATGCTAGGCACTTTGTGTGACGGAAGCTGTATCTCTGGTGGAGGATTTATTTTTCTTCAATTTTACAGAAGAGCAAACAAGGAGTTCTTCGTAATAGACATAGACGCATTTTTAAAACATAGAGAACAATCAACACGTAAATCACTAACCGAAGATGAGGCAAGAGAAATTGCCTACCTCGTATCAAAACATGTATGAAGAAACAAGACATGGTGAATCATCCACCACACTACACACAACATCCATCTGGAGTTGAGTGTAAAGATATTTGTAAACACTTTAATTGGTTGAGAGGAAATGTTATTAAGTACGTATGGAGAGCAGGATTGAAGGAAAATGAAATAGAAGACTTAGAAAAGGCTGCCTTCTACTTACAGGAAGAAATCACTAGGATTAAAGAAAAAAGCAAAGCCACACAAGGACTGTGTAGCGATAAAAAATCTTACTTTGATACAAACTACGTTAAATCAGAAGACTTATGAAAAAACTAACTAAACTACAACAGGATTACTTAGATATTTGTAATCTATACTATAATAAATTTAAAAAATACCCCACCCTCAAAGAGTTAGCGGAGCATTTTAAATGTTCTCAAGGGAATGCTTATCATAAGCTTGAAGCGTTAGGGAGGCATGGGTACTTGAAGTAAAGTTATGGATAAAGAACAAAAAAAATATCCTAGATATACTAAAGACCAAAACCTAAATTGCAAACTAAACGATACGGACATTCGAGACATAAGAAAGCGAAGAAAGGCTGGATATGTGCTTAGAGAAATAGCAGCTATATATAATGTAAGCGAAAATGCAATAAAATATCATTGCTTAACCGAATTAGAAAGAAAAATGGTTGTAAGAAAAAGATGGGAAGTTTATGGAAAAGGTAAAGAAACATACAATAAAGAAAGTAGACTTAAGTATATATCGAGAAAAAAGAGATTGCAGCCTAAAGAATTAAATAAATATATTGCTAAAGCTAATTCTGAAAAATTCTATGCTTATGATAGCGATTATAGCAAAAAATATTATAATAAGAATAAAGAAAGACTTAATAAAAATGCTAAAAAATATAGAGATAAAAATCGTATTAAAAATAAAGAATCTTTAAATAAAAAAGCTAGAGAGTATAGAGAAAAGAATAAGGATAGATTAAATAAAATAGCAAGAGAAAATTATATTGGTAAAAGAAGTGAATACAGAAAAGAGTATCATGCTAAAAATAAAGAATTATTAAATAAAAGAGCTAGGGAAAAATATGCAATTAAAAAAGCACTAGAGACCCCAGTGCTTAATTAATAACTATATGATGAAATTTTTAGAGAGTCTTTTTGTTTGTTTTATATTTTGCATAGTTCTCTTGATAGTAACTGCTACACCATTCGGTAATATAATCGCTGCGCTATTTATTACTAACTTATTAACAGATGCTCCATACCTTAGAAGATGATATTATTCATCTTCTTTTTTTTCTGCTAAATAAAAACTTTTCCATGTGATTATCTTATTTGTTAGTGCAAACTCTTTAAAATTTTCATAAGTTTCGTTCGATGAAGTTTTGAGGAAAGACTTTATTCTTGAAATTTCTTCCAGTGTATCACCTGAAGATAATATTGCTCTTATTTGTATATCTTCCTGCCCTATATACTTCTTAGCGAATTTTTTCCTGAAATAAGTAATATCGCTTTTAATTATTTCACCACTGTATTTATCTATATAATCATCAGTAGCTTTATTCATGTACTTACTAAAGTTTTTTATATCCTCACCATCATCATAGAAATTCCTAAGATGCTCAATTATTATTTTTTGCTCTTCTTTGTTTTCAAGATTACCTTTATTTATACTATCTCGAGCTTCTTTATCGGATTCCTCTTTCAACCCATAGCTACTTGATACCACAAAAGGTGTTTTATCGAGCACTTTGTCAGCTAGGCTCTTTCCTTTAGGCATGTCATAAGTCTCTACTCTGTAAATTCCGCTGAAGAAGCTGTTCCATGTTTTTTTCAACATATCTTTTAAGGCATACATACCCCCAAGCTCCATATTCTCTTTTGAAATCCAGTTATTCCCATAATAATCATCATAAGGATTAAGATCTCTGGCATATTGTGACCATTTTCCAGCTACATCTATAGTTGGTGTAATATCTGGAAATATTGAAGCCATTATACTAAATAGTTCTTGTGTTTTTAATTCTCCATCTTCTAAACTACCGAGCAATTCCCATACCATTCCATGTATAGCCTCATCTGTATAGTCTAATGGTATAGAAAGACCTCTCTGCTGTCTGTGGGAATCTTCCCAGCCTGGTACAGCAAAAATAACTGTTTTTTGTTTATAGTAATTCTTAATTGATTTCATCATGATAGATAATTTCTTATCATCATCAGCATCTGGATTATCAAATAACCCCATTTCTATAGCTTTCATTAGAAAAGTTGGAGCTGCTATCATTGCAGTCCTCCATATATAGCCAGAGCGAGTATTAGCGTCAGTAGCTAATTCAATCGACCGCTTCCACCCCTGTATATTAACATTAGAAAAAAGATACAAAGCATTCATTTGTCTTTTATAAAGACCTCCCTTCCTCCAATTAGGTGTACCAACTTTATTACGAATAAAAGCAGCTGTTTTAGCATCTATAGTTTTTCCCTCTTCTGCTAATCGTTCCTCTATCTGCATCATTGCAGCTAGTTTAGTTGAACTCTCTAACGAATTATTTAATACCTCCCAGACCTCTAAAGGCTTTTGTGCTGTTTGCCATATTTTCTTTTTGTCGGTAGACCCATCATTCTTTCTAAGTCCACGAGTAACCATCTCTCTTTCAAAAGTACTCATTGCCTCTATGTCTTTATCGTTATAGGTATAATCTCTTTCAACCCCTAATATTTTTAGATCTAAGGCTTTTTGTACATTCTTGCTCTTAAGTCTTCCTTCTGAGCTATAAAAGTCAGCTAGCTCCTTTCTAGCCTTCTTCATTTTTATTATATAATCAGCTTTTTTCATACCAAACTTACCAGTTCCTTGTAAGTCTAGCATTTGCATAGCCTTCCAAGCTGCTTGAACATCTCTAGGGGCATTACGTTGAATAAACTTTAAATTATATTTAATAAATAGGCTTCTAGCTATATTATTAAAAAAATTAGTAATACTTAATAATTGACCTAGGTTTTCTACAGTTTGTGTTTTAAAGCTCAGAGCTATTAATGGATCAACATACAATCCCTTTACTTTTCCGTTATCTTTCCATGTTATTAAGTCTAGCTTTTTGCCATTTTTGACTATAAATTCTTTGAAAGTTCTAGTTGTGTAGTTCTTTTTTGCTAATACTATATCCTCTATTTCTTTATATGTTTTTTCCTTATCTTCGGTTTTAGATATTTCCTCTTCACCCACTTGGCTTAACAATAAATCAGCAGTTGATAATATCGCCTTATTTCTTTTGCTAGCCATTCTTATTGCTATCATTTTATCCATCATTGACTCATAAGGATTTTCTATATCTTTAAACGTACCAACTGTCTTCATCATTGCTCCACTCACATGTCCGTCAATTATATAATCTATAACTCTGAAAGTAGCATAATAATCTTTGCTATTCATTATATCTTCGACAAACTTCTCTGAATATAATCCATTATCTGCCGCGTTGCTTATTTCTTCTTTCATCACATCGTTCATTTCATTCGCTAATTTAATGGCAGCATTATACTTTTCTTCTCCCCATTTATTCTTTAATACTTCTAATTTATCTTTGGCGGTTTTAGCTGTTTCGCCACCTGGATTAGCAAACTCTTTTCTCCCTGTAGTTACACGTAAACTCTCCATTATTAACCCTAGCTCCTTACTACTTATGTTAGCTTTCTCCCTCTTTTTATCTATAGGTTCTATCTTGTCTAATACCTCTGCTATCTCATTACCAATAAAATCTGATTCTTCAAGCTGCAGGGAGGGGCTATCCTCAGGCTTAACTTCTTTACCAGCTTTAATAGCGGCTTTTTCTATTTTAATTATAGCACTGTGCTTTTCTATAAACCCAGTAGTCAATTGTTTCATTAGTTTTCTTCCTCTAAAAATACTATTCTCGTATTTCCTATTGGCCATGGCTGATTGTTTTAACTCTTCAGCTAATCTAAAACCTTCTAGCGATCTCTGTATTCTATTTTCGATAACAACTTCTTTACCACCACTCAACATATCATTTAAAGCTGTGAATGCCTTACTAACTTCTGGTTTTTTATCAAGATTATCAAAGAAATACCTAGAAAATTTAGGAGCTTTCTGTTTAGCTATATCCGGCCTATTTAGCAATACAGACATAAAATCAGCGTATAACTCTGGCGAGCTATACCTGTAAGCATCGTAGTTTAAATCTACTCCAGTTTTAAAAGGTTTCCAAAAATGAGTCAAGGCTTTTAATTCTTCTATGTATTCTTTCCCAAATACTAATCGCTTATTTATTTCATTTAGTCTTTTTACTTTAGCTTCTAGTTTTTTAGATTCTTCACTTGTTAGTTCTCTATTAATCTTTATGCTATCCCACTTATTAATAGCTCTCATCACATTCCTTCTCTCCTGTATAAGTTTTTCGTCTCCTAATATTTTTCTTCTGACACTCGATAGCTTTTCACCTCCTGGAATATCTTCAACGAAATGTCCTAATTCATGACCCATTGTTTTAGCTGCTTGGTTTGTATCTATGCTTTTGAAAACAGATGGATTTATTCCTATTTTAGGGCTTGTTGCATCAGGATAAAATGCACCAAGAGCATCAGGATATTTTTTTAAAAAAGGGACTTCACCTCCAGTCAGCTTTTTATATATAGCAACCATCTCGGGTAATTCAATATTACTAACAAAGTCAGGTATATCTATAAGATTAAATTCTCCTTTACTCTGATAATAAGCGCTAGAAGATATTCCAGTCTTTGACTCTGGCTCACTACGAGCCTTTAGTGCTTTTCTATTCGCCTGTGCCTTTACTTTTGCTTTAGTGGGTGATTTCTTTTCGAACTGAGAAGTTGCTACCTCCTTTGTCTTACTTTTTATAACATCTTTATCAAATACAATATATTCATTAAAACCGATAGAACCGTCTATTCCTTTCCTCAATATTCCAGAAAAACCTTCTTCCTTAGCTTTTTCTCCAGCATCTTTTGTAACAAAATCGTTTGACTCTATAATTTTAAAATTGCTAGTATCTATATTAGCTTCCAATACAGTAGGTATCGTGTTTGTTCTTTTCTGCACATCTTTTCCATAATTAGAATAGTCCGTAGCTACGCTTTTTTTATTAGAGAAATAAATCCCATTAGCAAGAGATTTTCCTCCTATATTCTGCCCTGTTCTTTTTGGATCTAAATCTTTTAAATTAACAGCCTCTGGAGTACCATGAAAAACAGTCTCGTTACTATAAATAAGATTCATTAATTTATTACCCCAAGCCTTTCCAACACGTTTATTTTCTATTGCTAACTCTATATGTTTTATAAAATCATCAGGATTTTTTAAATCAGCAGCAGCAACATTGTAAGCATCTAATATCCCCTTAGAGTTATCTGTTTTCATTAAATTATCTAATTCTAATGCAACTTTTTCTTGCAAATTTAATGAGCTATCTTTTTCGATAGGCTCTATTTTTAGTTTTTTCTGTGCTGTGATATTTGGCTTACTCTCTACCTTCTTAGGTTCGACTATTTCTTCAGATTTAATACTTTCACTACTAAAAACCTGATAATAGTTTCCTGTACCTTCAACCTCTAGCCCTGAATAATAAACACCTTCATAACCTTGTTTTTTCAGTCCTTCCACTTGTAACTCATCTACCTGCTGTGGTGTCGCCCATTTAATATTAGCAGGTAAAGTTCTCTCCATAGTTACCCCAGCACCTTTAGCTTTAACCTTGCCACCGTCTGCCGCTTCCTTACTATCAGTAAACCATATACCAGTGTCACTTTCCTTAAATTGATCAAAGGTTTGGTCTGTGCTGTGATATACTTTTACTTCCCCCTTAGGTGCTTCTTTAGCTTTTATATCATTATCAGTCATTATAACAGGCTCTTTGAAGTCTTTAGGCTTATCTTCTACTACAACAGGCTCTTGATATTTTTCTTTTTTCTCTTCTTCATTTTTAACTATAACGGGGTCTATGTATCCTTTAGGTGGTGCATTATCTAGCTTTTCATTTACAGCTTGTGAACTCATCATACCCATTGGGATACCTAAAATCGTTCCAATTATAGCAGAATCTTTTACTCCTTCCATCATAGGTCTACCTGTTTCTAAGTTAGAAATAATCTGTTGCACTGCTTCTTGTATTCCCTCAGATGGTCCTGATAATAGTTTTTTAGCTAAATTCTTTTTAGCAAAATCTCCCAATCCATACTTATTAGTTACTCCGATTAATAAAGCATTTAATCCGAAAGTTTGTAGAGCACTGTTATTAGCATCGTTAGGGCTCATGCCATTCTTTATATTTGTATCATAAACTTCTCCAGCTTCCATAGAGGCTTCTAGTACTGTCATTGTGATGTTACCAAACATAGAGGCTGCAGCCCTTGTCATATTCATGGCTTGAGAAGCTTTCATTACACCATATCCAGGTAAGTAAAAAGATGCAGCTGATACACCACTTCTAGCAACTTTATCAATTAGTGTTGGGTCAGAAACTGAATATATAGTAGATCCTTTTTCAAAGGAATCTATAGCTCCTTCCAATTTACTGCTAATGGCTTCCTGTATTTTTCCTTCTGAAAGATATTTACCAATCACAGGATCACTTGCTGGCCCAGAACTCCTAATCCATTTAAGCGTTTTAGCAGCGCCCCCTAACACGTCATTAAGTCCAGCTGTTAAATTCATGGCTACTTTACTATAATTTGCTTCATTCCTAATGCGTTCTCTCTCATTAGTCCTGTCTTCGATCGCTTTGTTTAAGGTATCTTTTGGTATTTCAACACGAGGTTTTGCTTCATTATCTTTGTATGATTCTTCATTCGGATAATAAGATCTTCTAGGTATATCTATTTTTTTCTTAGTGCCAGAAGAGAGCGATGATTGTATATCGGCAGGATCTCTTTCTGTAGGTCTCCTCCCTTTTAATTCATACTTATATTGCTCAGTAGAGTTAAATGTCTTTTTATCATTAGATAAGTCCAACGAAAATCCAGCGTCTTTTACTGGCTCTTTCGCTTTAGGCTTATACTTGGGAGACATAAAGTCTACGGGTGTTCCTTTAAGTTTTGGTGTGTCATCTCGTGACATCCTCTGGTTAGCCTTTTCTGTTA
>Ga0207997_1001851_pt1 | contig 10815 bp, 9 predicted proteins | sample AntAceMetag02UKN_FD_184777 | JGI IMG/M metagenome (GOLD analysis project Ga0207997, IMG submission 184777) | Saline lake microbial communities from Ace Lake, Antarctica - Antarctic Ace Lake Metagenome 02UKN (SPAdes) (version 2) | ecosystem: Environmental > Aquatic > Non-marine Saline and Alkaline...
CAGTAGCACCTTTTTCAACTAATACATTCCAATATGTAGTTGCTGTTGAAGGAGTTTGACCAGTACCAGCTTGAATACAAACATATCCACTACCATTATATTCTACACATTCATTAATTTCATAAGCAGTTCCTGCAGCATAAGTACCTTTCCAAGTATATTCTGTTCCAGTTGCACCTGTAATACCAGTTGGACCAGTTGCACCTGTTAAACCTGTTGTACCAGCACCTGTTATACCAGTTGCACCAGTTAAACCTGTTTGACCAGCAACACCAGTTGCACCTGTAATACCAGTTGCACCAGTTGCACCAGCAACACCTGTTGTTCCATCAGCACCAGTTGCTCCTGTTACTCCATTTGTACCTGTTGGACCTGTAATACCAGTTGAACCTATTGTTCCAGTTGCACCAATAGCACCTGTTATACCTGTAATTCCATTAGTACCTGTAATTCCTGTTTTACCAGTTATACCTATTAAACCAGTAATACCTTTTATTCCTGTTGGACCTGTAATTCCAGTTAAACCAGTTAAACCAGTTGGACCTACAGCTTGACCACAAAAATATTTTCCATCTATCATTAATGTCATTTATAATCACTTCATTTCTCCCAATATTGTTACATTACACACAGAAGCTGGTGTTCCTGCATTAGTACAAACTATATTAATTTTATCTTCCTTCTCTAATATCATTTCAGAATCTGGTTGCCAAAAATAATTTGAAGCAGGAGTTAATAATTCATCTTCTCTTATAATCGTATCATAAGATGTACCAGAATTATTATCTAATGTTAATGTAATCGTTTGAGTAATTGGTATTGTAAATTTTATCATTATTGAATTTAATTTAATTGTTTCTACAAAATCAGTAGTATAATCTAAAGATCCAACAGATAAATCTTGAGTAGTTGTTTTTTTAATAATATCAGAATTTATCATTGTTGTTTGAGTTCCATTTGTTAATCTACTTTCTCCCCTATAAACAATTTCCATTTCATCTGCAACTGAAATTACAGGATAACCTGTTGTTTGAGCAGCAGCACTTAATTCAATATTAGTATTTGTAACCACAGCATTTTCTGTGTTATAAATATAACCTTGAGTTTTATTTTCAACACTTTGGATTTTTATTAAATTTAAACCTATAATAGCATCAAAACTTACTTCTAAATCTGCAACTCTTATTACATTTTCAGCAATATATAAATCATGCCCTGTATCTACTTTCATTTCTGCAGTTAAATTCATAGTATCTACTGTAACAACTGCATCAACTGGCAATGGGTTTGCAATACTTGCCATATTTTTTCCATCAGAACCTAGAATTAGAACTTTCTTTACACCTGATGAATAACTTTGTACCTCTGGTACATCTGTCATTTTTGCCATCTTTATCACCTTTATTTCTTATAGGAATGTGAATCCATATAAATATTTAATTATATATATATATTAATTATTATTAACTTTATAAATATATTTAATCTTTTAGTTTTTTATTTTTAATAATAGGAATTTCTTTTTCATTTTTAATAATAGGAATTTCCTTTTTATTTTCAATAATTGGTTCTTTTTTATTTTTTATTTTTGATATTTTATCTTTTAATATTAAAATATGAGTTCTTACTAATTCTCTAAGTTCGAAACTTTTATCAAATATGTTTTTATTTACTGCAACATATTCTGGTCTTTTTTGACTTAACCAATCTTTATAAAATGTTTCTCCTTGATTAGTTGTTAAAAAGTGATTACTATAATTATCATTTAATTTTAAATAAACAAATTCCATATCCATTTTGATTCCTCTATAATTTAAAAAAAAAGAGAATAGTCTAAAAAACTACTCTCTAAATTTTGATTTGATTTTATGATATTAATTAATTAACACCAGTTACCATTTCCTTTAAAAAAGAAAAGACCTTTTTTAACTTCTGCACCTGTTGTTAATGCTTGAATAGAAAGACTAGTAAAAGGTAAAACTGTTGCAGCATTAATATTTGCTACTGCTTGTCCTTCTTCTGTTGTAGTTCCACCATCTCCAGCTATTGTACATTGAGTACCAATTCCAATTGCTAAATATGTTGCACTAGAAATCATTAAATCTACAAAAACATTTCCTTTAACAAGTACAGGAACTTTTACAGCATCATTTGCACCTAAAGAATTATCAACATCTACAGTTACAATACCATCAATTGCTGTTTGATCTGCAGTTTGTAAAGTTAATCTTCCATCAGTATCAACTGTAACAAAATCTCCTTTACTATAACTTGTTGCTGCTTTTGCATCAAAAGATCTTATTTTTTCTTCTGGATTTCCAATTGATCTTTTTACTGTTGTTACAAAATTTGTCGCTGTTAATGCCATCTGACACCAACTCCCGTGGTTCTTCCACATATTGTGTATCTCAATTGAACCAATACTTTTGTATTCAATTTCATCGACCAATTATAATTTAAGTATTTATGTTTTTTCAATTACAAACATATTAACTGTAATTGCTGGTGTTTGTGGTCTATTAGCATAAATAGCTACCTTATTAGTACCAATTATACTATATATATTAAAAGAATCTCCAACAGATGTTTGAGGAGAAACTCCTTCAATACTTAATAAAACAATATCAGTAGCTGTAACACCTGTAGCAGTTAATTCTACAGAAGCAATTACACCTGGTTTAGATGCTGCCAATGTACCTTTGATATATGCTCTTGTATCTCCATTCGCCATGTTTATTCACCTTTTTATTTTTTTTAAATAAAAAATAGAGAAAATTAATCCTCTATTTAAGCTGTTATTTTTGCTGCTGCATAAGGAAATACTGCTGCAAGAACTTCAGACATTAATGCTAAAATTTCAGTATCTGGAGAACCAGGAAGTCTTCCTTCAAACATTTCGTATTCTGCTTCTTTACATAACATACCAAATTTCTTAGAATCTAAAACAATTCCTTGTGATGCTGTAAGCATTGGTGTTTCCCAAATTTCACATTCTAAAACTCTCATAGGAGATAAAATACCCATTTCGTTTCTAGCAACACTATTATTAGCATTTCCTGGGAACATTGCTTTTTGGAATGATTCATCTAAAACTATATTATTATAGAATTCAGATGCTATAACAAAAAAGTTAGGATAAAAATTATATTTTTCTCCATTACTAGATGCAGCATCTCTTACTGCTTTTCTAGCATCTAAGAAATTTGCATAACTTAAACCACCGGAAACAGTTGTACCAGCACCTGCGGATATACCATTAACAATATTAGAAATTCTCTTTCTTACAAGAGCATCTTTTGCATTTCCTAAAATATAATTCATTAATGAACCCATACCTCTTTTCTTGATTTCCCAAGTTATTTTAGTAGAAGCAATATATTTTTTAGGTACTACAACAATAGGATCTACTCCTTCTGTAAAATAATTTACAACTGCTCCTTCTGCAATTTCTACTGCGATTGTTGGATCCATTCTTGGTATTTGATATGCACCATATCCTGAATTTTTAACCATATCATCATTAATAAATACTAAAGATTCAGCTGTCTTTAATTCTTTATCTTCAATCATTGCATTGGATATAATTTGTTGTAATAAAGTTGTGTATGAACCGGAAGCTGTTGTGGTATTAATATCTTCTTTAAGATTCAATTTTTCTTTAAATACTTTTCCGTATTTACTATCTTTCATTATTGCTTCTTTAAACATTCCGTTTAATTCTGGTCCTAATCCTGTACTAACAACATCATATTTAGGAGCTTTATAACTTTCTACTTTAAATCTTGTTTTTGAAACATTATTTTCTTTCATGTTAATTCCTCCGAATTATATCAATTTAAGACTATCTTTAGTAAAACCTCTTACAGCTTCATTAAAAGTCATTTCTTTTTTTATATTTTCTTTTCTAATAGAATTTTTTAATCCTATTGTTTTTCTTTTTTCTGTAATTGGTGGAATTGGTTCTTTATCTTCATCTTCATCTTTATCAACATCAACATCTTTATCTCCGTCAGCATCAATATTAATTTCAACGTCTTCTTCACCATCTTCGTTTTGCTCAACTATTACTTTATCTTTTTCTTCTTCTTTATCAGAAGGAGTTTCTTCATTTTCTTTTTTATCTGCTTCTGTATCTTTAAGTGCAGATTCTATTTTGGTATCTTGTCCTTTTAAATTATCCATATCTTCTTGTAAAGTTTGAACTTTTTGATTTAAAGCTTCTAAAACATCAGTTACAGAACCCATATCATTATCATATTCTTCTTTTTTAATCATATCAGGTTTTGAAACATCATCTGTTTCTTCTTTTTCTTCTTCATCTTTTACTTGTTCAATTTTCTTTTTTTCATCTTCTGGATTATCTATTGGAGTTTCTTCTTTTTTGATTTTTGGATTACTCATTTTAGATTCCTCCTTGTCTTTTACTTCTACAGACATAGTTGGGGCTATTGCTCCAGCAGCAGTAGAAGTATTTATATCTTCTGTTTTACTTTCTTCACTATCACTATTCTGTGAATAATAATCATTGTCTTTTTTTAAGTGGTCTATAACAATTTGAGCAGCATCTATAGAATTAAAACTTGGATGCTCTTTCATTTCATCAATAAGACCTTTCTTAAATGCAATCTCAGGAAATTTAGAATTTTCTTTTAATATTTTATCTAATTTCTCTATTTTATATGCTTCAGCAATTCTTGCTTCAATAGTAGCATCTTTCATTCCTGGTGTTGGAACAACTGAGAACTCTATCCAATCATTAATAAAAGCTCTTTGGTATTCTTCACCATCTTTAAATTCTGGAACAACTTTTTCTGCATTAACTTGCAAACTTACATTATCTAAATCTCCTCTTAAAATTTTTCTTGTTTGAGGATGTTCTGGATCTAAATCAGCTTGATAATATAATCCTGCTATTCCTTCATCATCGTCTTCTTCTTTTAACCAAACATCTGTTGCATGTCCTATTGGAACTGCATCAATACCATCTGTTTCATGATTATACATCAATTTAAGACCTTTGACTTGTTCATATGTGTTTTTCACACTATCCCAATCATATACAACACCATTTCTTGAAACCTTATCTTTAGGCAATAATAACCCTGAAGCTATTATTTGTTTTTGTTTTTCAGATAAAATTTTTTCTTGAAAATTTAGTCTGGATGTTAAATATCCTTTTATATTATTTAATATCATTTCATACACCCACTATTATTCTATTACTATATAATGTATTTTATTAATAATACCTTTTTAAATATATTTAAGTTTTATATGTCAATTTTATTATGTGATGTTGCTAAAATTCCATCTTCATTTATAACAATATACATTTGAGTATCATTATCATATATTAATTCTTTACCATCTTTAATTTTTATGACTTTAATACTTTCTATCTTATTATTTATAGATTCTGTTTTTACATATTTTTTTAATAATCTATATATTAAATATGCAATACCAGCAACTACAATTGGATTTTTAATCCATTTTTTTATAAAATTCTTTATATCATTAAATAAACTCATTTTTTTTCACTAATCCTTAAATAATGTTTCTCCCACAATTCAACTGTCTTTTTTGCATTTTCTAATTGTTTAGATGATGCTTCTTTTTGTGGTAACATATATTTTTTAAGCATAGAATATTTTTGTTCTAAATATTTATCAAAATTATTAATTAACTCTTTTTTAGAATCTAATAATTTATCAATATATTCTAATGCTATTTTATTTTTATTTTCTTTTGTTATAGAGTCTATAAATTTTTGAGCATTTATTCTTTCTTGTTCAAACTCTTTTTTTGTTTTTTGTTTTATTTCAACCATTATATCATCAAATCTATTTAAAAAATCTTTAGAATGTTCTATCTCAGATTTATTTGTATCTATAATAGCATTAACATTACTTTGCCCAAGTTCTTGTATTAATTTATGTTCAAATACATAATTTCCTTCTTTATTCTTTTCAATAAATTTCTCATTTTTTAAGACTTTCACAGCCATATTATCTACCTCTTTTTTATTTAATTTTTCTTAATAAAATTCTTTTTTATTATCATATTTCCAAGACCATCCTGGATGAAATACATCTTCAGGTTTACAATTTAAAGCATTTTGTAACATTTTACCTGAATCTTTTGAAGATTTTCCTTTATATATTATTTCATTATTTTTATGTTCTGGATGAGAAAGAATTATATTATTATTAACAGCTAACCACATGGTCCATTTTCCACTTTTAAATATACCTTTATTATCTTTTTTCCAAATAGAACTATTAAATTCTTTTAAATTCTCTAATTTTTCTTTATAGGATTCTTTATTAGCAAATTTTTTTGTCATTTCTAAATTTCTTAATTCTTCAATTATAAATTTATCTAATAAATGTTCTAATTCTTTTAATTTTAAATTATTGTATTGTACAGTAGCACCATAAACAATATTAAAACTATTAACATTATTATAAGAAGAACCACCCATAACACCTTTATTTCCACCTAATTGTTGTTTTTGAGTAATACTTACAGTATAATTATTTGGCATTATTATCTCAGTTCCTCTCCAATCAGTTTTAGTTTTTAAATTATGTTTTTGAGCAACTTTTTTTAATATTTTTAAAGTATCTTCATTTTCTATTTTTTCTTTTAAATTCTCTAATTTTTCTTTATAAGATTCTTTTAAAGAAAAATTTTGAATAAGTTCACTTGCTTTTTTTACAGACAAATTTTGACCTTTATATATTCTCATTACATCATCATAATGTTTATTTGTCATTTTAGTAGCAGCAGATTTATTAGCTCCACCTTTAATAAATGATTTAATAATATCTTCTTTTGTTATTTCAATTGATTCTTTATTTGTTATTTTATTACCTATTTCATCATAAATAATTTTATTTTTAGTATAATATTTATTACCATATTTTTTTAAAATAACACCTGTTTTAGCATGATAAAATACACGATTATCTCCATCTAAACAAATTATGATATTTCCTTTTTTATAACATCCTAATCCCATAGATTTAATTTTTGCTTCATCATTTTCTTTTAAATTCTCTAATTTTTCTTTATAGGATTCTTTATTAGCAAAATCAGAATATATTAAATTACATTCTTTTTCTTCTTCTTCTGTTAAATCTTTAAAATTTTTACCAAATGATTTATAAGAAACTTCATCTAATGTCAAAAATTCTTCTTTCTTAGAACAATTTGGATTAGGTCCTGTACCATCATTTTTAGGAACTCCTGGATTTTCAAATGATTCTTTTAAATTCTCTAATTTTTCTTTAAATGATTCTTTAATTATTTTATTTACAATATTTCTTGCTTCCTCATCATCTATATCATATGTTACAGCTAAATCGTGAGCAGTATCTTCTTCATCTTCTCTATTAGAAAAATATCTTTTTTTAATAAAATCTTTTATTTCAGCAGAAATATTAGATTCTTTATATGATTCTTTATGTATTTGTTTTAAATCATATTCAAAATCTCCAGAAGGATTATTTCCTCTAACAATAATTTTATTACCTTTAATATTAATTACTTTACAATATCCAGATGGACAATGAACTTTATCTCCAATTTTAAAGGATTCTTTTAAATTTTTTAATACTTTATAATTTTTATTTATATAATCTTCCATTTCATTAATTGCACCTAATAAAGAAGCAGTTGTTTTAATCCATCTATTTTTAATAAATATTTGAAAACCTGTATCTTTTGAAGTTGGTTTTTCATTATTTTCTAATTCTTTAATCTCATAATTAAGTCCTTTATAAGAACCTTTTTTAACAATATGTGATTCTTTCAAATTATTTAATTTTTCTTTCCAAATCAAGTTTTTTCTCTCTTGTATATTTTCTTTATTAGATTTCTGAGAAGACATTATTTTTTTTATATATCTCATTGCACCATTTCTATTTCCAAAATTTTGATGAAATGTACGACTACTTGAATTAAATCTATCATAATTTATTTCTAATAAATAAGTTGTATTTTTAGTATGAGGATTATAATCACCAATTAATTTTAAATGTGTTTTTCCTCCAACCCAAATTTCATATGTATATCTTGATATTTCTTTTCCAGGTGCGGGACTTTTATCTAAATTTTTTCTAGTATCTTTTATTTTTTTCCAATCTTCTTTAAAATTATTTAATTTTTCTTTAAAGGATTCTAATTTATAAGTTGCCTTTGTATCTTGAATATAATATAATAAATCCTCATCTGAAATACCTTTAAACAAATTATCATCTTTTAATAATTCTAAAATATATTCATTAGGTTTATTTTTATTACTTACAACAACACCCTCAAGAACATCCGTTTGGTCATGATCTAAACTTTTTTTAAAGGATTCTTTTTTATTTCTAGTAGACATTTCACTATCTTTTGCACCTGTATCAGAAACTCCAGGTAATGCTTTTTTACCAGTAATATCCCATAAATAATATCTACCATTTTCCATATCAGCAACTATTGCTTTTTTTCCTTGATAATAAACAGGTTGTCCTATATGATATAAATATGTTTCCTTTAAATTATTCAATCTCTCTTTTAAATTTTTTAATTTTTCTTTCCAAGATTTATCTAAGGATGCTACAAATTTTTTAGCTTCATCTTCAGTATCAAAAAATTGAAGCATTTTATTATTGAATCCAGTTGTAACTAAATCTCTATTATTTCCTTTGGTTCCATTTACAGCATAGCCACCATCATCCATTTTTATAATTTTTATTTTTTCTTTAAAAGATTCTAAAGTTATATAAATATAATCACCTTGACCTGATGTAATTTTATTAAAATGCCCATAATTAAGATTATTAAATTTATCTCCAACATGTGTTTTACGAATAGTTTTCAATAATAATTTTTCATCTTTTAAATTATCAACACGAATTTTATGGGTTGCTCCATCAATTGAATTATTTATTTTTTGTAATTTAAATCCATATTCATGAAGATTAGATTCTAAACTTTCTTTTAAAGATTCTTTATTAATAGTTATTTCCCAGCCTTTATTTTTTAACCAACTATAAAAATTATTTTGATTATTTAAACTTGTAGCTCTTTTTCCAGTTTCTTTTTCATAATCATTAAAAGCTTTTTTCATTTCACTAGAAGATACCAAATCCCATTTTTTTAATTTTTCTTTAAAAGATTCATTATAAATACTTCTTATAATTTCTGCTGCTTTAGCATTAGTTATATTTTGAGAACCATACATTTTAATAACATTATCAAATTCTTTGTCAACCATTTTTTGTACATCATTTGGATTGTTTCCATATTTAATTAATAACTTTTTTATGTTATCTTTAGATAAAGATTCATTAAATTTTATTAACTTTTCTTGCCATGTTAAATTTTCTTTAGTTTGCATTTGTTTTCTACTCCAATTGTCTGCTTTATGTGAACCGTATTGGTCATAAAAAGCACCACATTTTTTACATATAATAGCTTCGTAACCAAGTCCACCATCAATTTCAATAGTTTGTTTTGGATCAGAATTACCACAGAATTTACATTTAAATTTAGTAACCGATTCTTTATAAGATTCTTTACTAATAAATTTTTTTAATAACTCATCACTTACTTTAACATTTGAAAATTTCTTTTTAAATATATTTAATATTTCTTCATCAGATTTTCCATTTTTTCTTTGGTCATTTACAAAATTCATCATTTTATAAGCATCTTCTTCAATTTTTGATGTTTTTATTTCTTTATATGATTCTTTATTAATTTTAGAATTAATAAAAGTATCAAACATAGCTAAAGAACCTTTTTGTTTAAATGTAAGACCGAATTTAGTAGAACCATTACCAACAATATTCCAATCTTCACCTTGTTTTCCAATTTTATCATTTAACCAATTTCTTATTTTTGTCCAATCTCTTAAAAGTATATCTCTAGGCATTGAAAATTTTAATTTAGTATAATCTGCTTTAGTATTAAATGATTCTAAATATTTTACATTAGAATGATGACTACTTTTTATAAGAAGATTAATTTCTTCTGCATTTTTTCCTTTATTAAGCCATGCTATAATCATTTTTCTTAAACTATCATCATTCTTAAATCCTCTTTTTACTAATAAATCTTGAGCTTTTCTATATTCAACATTTTTAGGACTATTATTACTATCTTCTTTTAATTTATTCAATTTTTCTCTAAAATTTATCATCTATTTTCACCTATTTTTTAATTTTAAAATTAAAATGACTTTCTACCATTAATACAATATCTTCAAAATCAGATTTTGACATTTTATTTTTATTTGTTTCTGCATTAGTTACAGACCAATTATCAAAAGGTAATTCATAAAAACCACTATCATGTTTTGCATAATATGCTTGCATCTTTTTAAATAATTTTAATATTTTATCAAAATTATTATATCTATATTCACCTATATCTTCTAATCTTAATTTCTCTTTAAATGATTCACCTAATTTTAAATTGATTAATCCTGTAGCTAAATGTTTAAAATAATCCATTACATTTCCATTTTTAAAATCAATTTTAATTAACATATCTTTAATACTTTTTTGTTCATTTGAAGGAGAATTTTTAATTGATTCAATAACAAATTCAGAATTTATAAAATTATCAGTTCCATTTTTATCTTTTATAGTCCATGATTTATGTTGTAAATTCTTCTCATCTAAAAAAGTATCAAACCATTTATTAAAATTTAAATTTTCTTTTAAATTTTTCAATTTTTCTTTAAATGATTCTTTATTATTTACATCATATACAGATTTACCTGAAAGATTAGTATCAGAATGTTTTAATTTCTTAGCA
>Ga0207997_1001853_pt1 | contig 10802 bp, 12 predicted proteins | sample AntAceMetag02UKN_FD_184777 | JGI IMG/M metagenome (GOLD analysis project Ga0207997, IMG submission 184777) | Saline lake microbial communities from Ace Lake, Antarctica - Antarctic Ace Lake Metagenome 02UKN (SPAdes) (version 2) | ecosystem: Environmental > Aquatic > Non-marine Saline and...
GTCAAGGTTCAGAAGTGCAACAACTTTATGACTGGCATGGTGGACGGTACCAACTATCCGGCCAGCGGGTCTTTCATCGACGTATCCAACTTCCCCAACTTCGGGTTCCTGGTGGAGATGGGCACGACCACAACGGCGTGCGTATTCCAGGTACAGCAGGCGACCGGGGCCAGCGCCACGCCCAAGAACCTGTCTGGGGCCACACTGACGCCGACGGACGGTGATGATAACTACACGTTCATCATCGAGTGCGAGACGGCCCGGCTGGACATCGCCAATGGCTATAGCTTCGTCTCTCTGGACTGTTCCGGGGCGGCGGCTGGTGACGACTTTGCTTGCCTCACCTTCCTGGGTTGGAACCCCCGGCACGTGCCGGTTACCCAGGGTGCTGATGTGAGTGCCAATGTCGTTGTCGCCGGGTAACACGGATGACAATCGTAGGGGGCGGGGCTAAGCGCCTCGCCCCATGATCTGAAGTACAGGAGGAATAACATGAACATGCGATACAACAAGTGGCTTCCTGTCCTGGCGGCATTGCTATTCGTAGCATTGGTAGCAGTCGCCTGCCAGGTGGAAGATGTGATACCTCGCGGCACGTACAACACCGATGTGTACGTGGAGCAGGGCGGAGCCAAACTGGTAGTCGAGGATGGCGGCGAGATCGAGATGCAATCCGGCTCCACGCTGGACATCCAATCCGGCACTGCCTCAACCTACGGTGGTGATCTGGGGGTGACCGGTGCGCTTGATGTAGATGGGACTACGAATCTGGACACGGTGGACATCGACGATTTGGTGAACATCACCCGTGTGACTGGAACCACCGGCCAGTATGAGGACTTGGTTCTGGCTGAGTGGACCAACAGCGCGGCGGATGCCACTAAGGGCAGTAACGGTATCTATGCGAGTTCCAACCCCATCTACGACGTCCAGAACGCCTATGCCCTGCGCGGTCGGATGGATATGCGGGGTGCAACCGGTGGGGTGGATTTTAACCAGTTCCATGCCATTGACGGCCTGATCAACATCAATGAGACGCAGACCTACACGGTCGCTGACAACATCTCGGTGCTTGGAATTGCAATGCACGGTGGGACATCAGGCGATATCGTTGCTGGCGAAAGCCTGGCCTCCCTGAACCTGATCTATGGCGTGTGGGGGCCGACAGCCAACGTGAATATGGACGCGCAAACCAACGGTCTGGTCCTAATCACCCATAACGGCACGTACGTTGACTATGGTGTCCAGGTGCAGTCGTCCTCAGATATGGACGCGGGGCTGTTCTTGAACAGTCATGCCAGCAACGCTACGGCGAAAATGGACGTGGGTGTGGAAATGACCAGCGGTGCCAGCGATATGGTTTACGGCATCGACATGAGCGCTGCCGACTTCACTGGCGCGGACATCGTGGGAGACAGTGGCGAGACGTTAGACAACACCACTGATACAGCCTGGGTGATTGGGGGGTTCACTGCCCTTGAAGAAGGCGTGGTGATCGACCTGGGTGCGGGCGGCACCATCACACCCACGGCCTCATACCAGCCTATCACCAACTCGACCACCGGCAGCATCACTACCTCTACCTCGACTGCCATCGCCGATGGGCCAGTGGCAGGGGCTATACTGATCCTGTGTAACGAGGACGCGCAGGACATCGTGATCGACGATGGGGGCAATACGATACTGTCAGGCGACATCACCCTGACGGGTGGCAATAATGACCAACTCACCCTGCTCTGGAATGGCGCGGATTGGGTTGGCGTTTCGTTCAGCGACAACTAGGAGGCATATCTGAAAATCTTTGCATACTGCGCCGAGGCATTCGCAGGCGCAACTCGGAAGGCGGCGGGGGTGACTCCGGTCACCTCCCCGCCACTGACTAGCACCACGTTTGATGCGACCAGGCTGGAAGGGCATGACCTGCTGTACATCGACTTGCACGGCTGGCCGGGTGCGCCCATCTGGTTGGGACAATCAGCATTGGACACCATCGTGGAACGACGCAATGTGGCACTGACTGTCGAGCAGATAGGCAACATCAGCCTACTTGGTACGGTTATCTTCGCAGCCACATGCTACCTGGCAGACGACGAGTCACCAATGCTGGATGCACTGTTGGACGCCGGGGCCAGGTATGTAATTGGTGGCGAGGGTATAAACTGGAATGGAATGCATAATCCAATCGGGGCCGGGCTTCTGGGCCAGTGGCTCCGGGGGGGGATGCAGTTGGGCATAGAGCCGTTACGGGCGCTGGCACTGGCGAAACAGCGGGTAAGTCTATCGTTGGTGCAATACCGGCTACGGGGGATGAACGCGCAAGTAACGGCAGCCAGGGACGCCCTGGCATTCAGGGCATACGAAAGGAGGAAACAATGAGCGACAAGGTACTGGCATTTGCCCATACCTTTCAAGCGGCGATTGGACAAAAAGCCGACGGCACAGCGATGAATGTGGGCGGCCTTCCGGCTGTGGCAGCCCAGGTCACAGGTATCACCACGGCGACCATTACGTTCGAGGGTACACTGACCGGAACCTGGGTAGCGGTACAGGCGACCAGCCTGGGCGACGGTACAGTAGGCACCACAGCAACAGCGGACGGGCTGTATCTCATTCCCACGACCGGCCTCGACCAACTGCGCTGTCGCATCTCTGCCTGGACTACCGGCACCATCACCATAGTCGGTAAGGGCGTATTGAGTGCGTCCGGTGTGTCATTGGCTGATATCGACCTTTCGGGTATCGAAACGCTGGCTATCGACCAGACCACGCCGGGAACGACAGATGGTGTAACCGCCGGATACAAGGGGTACACCACAGCCGCAAGCGGGCAGATCGCCGTGGGCACCGCTGGTACGGCGGTTGTGGGGACTACCAGCGCTGGCAGCCTGTTTGCCATCAAAGCGCATCCCGACAACACCGATGCCATGTGGATAGGCAACGTGTCCAGCGACGTGACCAACGCCAACGGTTTCCCATTGGAGCCCGGCGAGACGATTGTGCTGAACATGGCCAATCTCAATCAGGTATACTTCGACGCTGACGTGAGCGGCGAGAAGGTGTGCTGGATTAAGCTGGCATGATAATTCCACTGTTGACACCCCTACTAGCAAGGGGAAGGCGATTCAGCGGCATCGAATACAATGCGACCACGACTTCCTGTGTGGTGGCGGATGCCGCTGCGATACAGGACCTGCACGATGCGGCCATGACGTTGGAAGCCTGGGTGACGGCTGATGGGTGTGGGGAAGCCGACAACGGTAGGATATTTAGCAAGACAGCCAGTGTGCAAGAGGGCTGGTATCTTGGTCTTAATTGCGGGTTTGGATTGGTCGCCGTTGTTTATGCGGACACTAATGCGATTGTTGGTTCTGGAATGGATGAGTTCACAAAGGGGTGGGGATGGCGGTTTGTCACTATGCAATTTGATGATGGTGGGGACAGGAAAATCTACTTATGGGTAGGCGGTATTCCTGTCGTGTCTTATACAATACAGACTGCTGCTGTGGGCGCAATCGTCACTGATGTTGGAAATGATTTGTACTTCGGCAACCGCTCAGACAATGACTATACTTTTGACGGCTCCCTCGGCGGCTGGGCACGCATCAGCAAAGTCTCACGGTATACCAATGGAGTTGCTTTCATACCCAGACCTAGGTGGAATCCGCCTATCGTGGATGCAAACACTGTGTGGCAGACGAATTACAGCGATAGAAGCGGTGCTGTTCTGACGGATGTGTCGGCAGGCGCGAATCATGGTGCGTTGTCGAATCACGTTTGGCGTACTTACAGGGGGTGATCTGATGCCAAGACGAGACGGAAGCGGGCCGACAGGTAAAGGCCCCAGGACGGGACGGAAACGAGGTCCCTGTCCACCGAAGAAGCGCTGATGGTACTATGTACCAAACGGACGTAATCGGGGAGAGAAGGAGAGCATCAATGAAAGTGACCATAACAACTGACGGCGCGTACAGCGAGTTCGAGGGCCAATTCGCCGGGGCTACCAGGCGCAAGAAGGGAGACGTGGTGGATTATCCGGACTGGTACGCCAGGGAATTGATTACCCACAGGTTGGCTGTAATACCGGTCAAGGTTAAGGTTGAGCCAGAACCAGAACCGGTTGTACCGGCATCGAAGCGGGCGTATGTGCGCAAGGCCAGGAAGCCGAGTGGCAAGTGACTGTCGCATTCATCACCGGCTGTCCCAGATCGGGCACCAGCATCCTGGGCCAGGTGATAGGGGCGCATCCAGACGTCGAATACCTGTTCGAGACGCTGAGATGGAAAGCACCGGGCAGCCATCAACTGGCAGCCAGGCACGCGATGCCGGTAACCGTGATGTCCTTGCGACACGAGTTAGAGCAGGAACGTCAGGGCAAGCAGGTGACTGTGGAGAAGAACCCACGCCACATTGTACAGATACCATTCCTGCGGGCCATCTGGCCGGACTGCAAGATCATTCACATCGTCCGGGATGGACGGGACGTGGCCTGTTCACTTATGCCGGGGATTGGCAACAACGAATGGAACCACCTGCTACCACCCAACTGGCAGACGCTATGGGCCAGATACCGGGGCCTGGAACGATGTGCCCACTACTGGCAGGACGTGATGACCATCGGGCTGTCAGACCTGGAGCACGAGCCGCATTTCCAGGTGAAGTATGAAGGCTTGCTATATGAGCCAGTGGCATCGGTTCGTGAGGTATTGTGGTATCTGGGCCTGGGCTGGACGGATGAGATGGACATCGCCTGCAAGCAGATCGCAAACTGGATAGATGCCGATGCGCCGAGGTTGACGCCCTGGTGCCGGAATGACCATAGCAAGCGGATAGGTCGCTGGCGAGAGAACATGACCGAAGCAGACAAGGGGTTGGTTATGCCCATATTGGCGCCGATGTTGGAAAGGTTGGGGTACGTATGACACCAAGGGCGAATGGAACGATCCTGATTTCAGAGCATGAATACGCTGGCGGGGGCCGACATCTGGAATACACTTGGGAGGGCGGCCCTATTGCAGCCTTCTCACACGAGCTATTGAGGCAATCACCGGACATCTTCCGACGTGAGGGGGCCTTTATCAATGTTGGGCCATTTCACCTGCGGGTCGTGGAAGACCAGGGCTACGGTGATCCTATACTTGGTCAGGTAGTGTGTGTCCGGGAGGGACCACGTGCCTGGTATGTGCGGTTGTACAATTTCAGCACTGATATTTGGCGCCGCATCATCATCACCCTGGCAGTGTGGGGGCTAGCGGACTACCACGAGGCAACCATCCCACACCTTGGGAATATTCACTTTGTCCAATGGCTTCGGAAACACATGACTGAAAGTGAGGCGGGATGACTGCCATACTGATAACCGGAATGCACCGGAGTGGCACGTCGATGGTGGCACGGATGTTGAACCTGTGTGGCGTGTCCCTGGGTGATGAGACTCATCTGCTAGGGGCGACACAGGACAATCAGGCTGGCTTCTGGGAGAACCGGCATATCACGCATCTCAATGACAAGATATTGAATAGCGCCCTGGGTGGATGGGACTTCCCGCCACAGAAGGTATTGGTCAGGCCGGAATTCCAGCAGGAGGCACAGAGGCTGTTGGCCCAGATAAGCAATGCCGGGCCAACCTGGGCCATTAAGGACGCGCGCATTAGCCTATTGCCTGAATTCTGGCGGTCGATGATACCGGGGGCCAGGGTAGTGATATGCCTACGGGACCCATACCAGGTGGCGGCATCACTGGCGGTTCGCAATGGCCTGAGCATCCCACACGGCTACTGGCTGTGGAACGAGTACAACCTGCGACTGATGGAGCGGGTACCATTCGACGAACGGATCATCACCCACATGGACGCCTACACTGAGCGGCCGGAACGGGAACTGCGACGGATATTGAGGTTCCTGGAAATCGAGGTGGATGACAGCGTGGTGGGCGAGGCTTGCCGGTCGGTGCGCACAGAATTGCAGCATCATACTGATGTGTTACCAGGCGGGGCGCCCAACGAGGTACAGCAACTCTACCGCATGATGTGCAACGAGGCCAGGATCACGGTCAATTGCAAAGAGTGGTTGTCCACCATCGTAATCGTCACCCACAACGGGCTGGAAGACACCAAGAGATGCCTGGCCAGCGTCAGGGAACGCACCCAGACACCCTACGAGATTGTTCTGGTAGACAATGCCAGCACAGACGGCACACCGGTCTGGGCGCGGGATTATGCCAGCGAACATAGTGATGTGCGTGTTTGCTTCCTTGATGAGAACATCGGCTTCGCTGGCGGAGTCAACCGGGGCCTGGCACTGAGCCGGGGACAGTACATCGTGCTGCTGAATAACGATACCATCGTCACCCCTGGCTGGCTGGAACGGCTACTGTTACCGTTCCGGTTCGAGGGCATTGGCATGGTAGGGCCAATGAGCAACCGCAGCCTGCCAAGCCAGACGGTGTGTGACGTGCCATATACCAACGATGCCGAGATGGTAGAATTCGCAGATACCTGGGGCCGGGCCAACGCCGGGCAGATGGTCAAGGTGCATGGCCTGTCTGGCTTCTGCCTGGCAATCAAGAGGGAGTTGATTGAACGGATCGGCGCATTCGATGAGCGGTTCTTCCCCGGCAATTACGAGGACAATGATTACGGCTTCCGGGCTGCCATCGCCGGGTGGAGCCTGACCCTGGCCAGGGATGTATTCATTCATCACGTCGGCGGGGTGGCATTCGGGGATACCTGGGAAGACTCGATGGCCACGAACTGGGAACGGTACAAGGAGAAGTGGGGCATCCCGGCAGAGGTAGAGCGGAGCGACACCTACATGATGACCATGCCGAAATGGGATGCGACCGAGCACTACATTCCGTTGCCAGATGTTAGCCAGCCGGGCAGTGAGACTGTGTCGATGGTGATGATCGTCAGGGACGAAGCGGAGAACCTGGCGGACTGCCTGGCCCCGGTTCTGGATTGGATAGATGAGATCATTGTGGTTGACACTGGGAGCACAGATGATACCAGGTCGATTGCCATGGATCTTGGCTGTACCGTAATTGACTTCGCCTGGCGTGATGACTTCGCGGCCGCCCGCAATGTCGGGTTAGAACAGGCGACTGGTGACTGGATATTCTGGCTTGATGCTGACGATCGGATAGAACCGGAGTCTGTCAAAGCATTGCAACAGGGCATCGACAATCACGAGGCAGATGGGTTCATGTGCCGGGTTGCCAGTAGATGCCCCGGCGATCTGGTGGTTATCACCAGCCACATGGCACTATTCCGCAACCACCGGGGGGTACGGTTCGAGGGGGCGGTTCACGAGGATGCAACCATATCGGCATTACGGGCCGGTCTTCGAATCGTAACCACCGACATTCCGATTAAGCATCTGGGCTATGAGCTGACACAGGAGGAATCGCAACAGAAGGCGGTTCGCAATCGCAATATCCTGCTCACGATGTTGGCGGCAGACCCAAGCAACCTGCGGACACGATACCACCTGGCGAATGTCCTATATGCATTGCACGACTTCGCGGGGGCCATTGCCAATGCCAAACCGGTGATACTCAATCCGCCAAGCACGCTGGATTGGGACACTGAGGTCTACCAGGCGCATTACCTGTCTATCGCCAGCTATGCCAACAGCGGGCAACGAGAGGCGGCAGAGGCGCTGTTGGGACAGGCGTTCAAGCGGTTCGCACACCTGCGGCACCTGCACATCTTCGCCGGTATGCTGAATGCACAATGGGGCGAATGGGAACGGGCGTTGGAACATTATCGGCACGCAGAGGGAATGGAGCCGTCGCCGTTGGACTTGGAGGAGAGCACCCTTCAAGAGCGAATAGCGGAGGCAGTGGGACAGATTGGCAGCAATGGGTGAGAATCGATTGTAGAACGGGACTTACGAAAGCAGCCAGCATAGCCCCCAGCGCACCAGGGGCGTCCTAGGGCGTTTTACTGGCAACATGGCAAGGGATATACCAGTGGGTTGGTAAAACAGCGGGAGACGATATGAATGACTATGATCGCACCTTCTGGCTGGCGGCACGACAGGCGCTCTTGATGCTATTGGATGCGCTGGAAACTTGGCTTGGTATCGAACGAACGTCAGAGATGCGAAAAGCGTGGAAACGTGGTAAGATACAGGCAACCCGAAAGGAGTGCTAGGGAATGGCAACACGTAGTTTCGTTGAATGGGATTTTGATAACAAAATTGTTACGCAGTATGAAAGAGAAGGGCGGTGCAACCAGTGCGGGGAGTGTTGCAAAGTGAAAATTACCTTCATTGGTATTCCATCATTAGAAAGTTCTGAGGGCTCTTCGGAACCACAGGAGTGGTGGTCGGGGACAGACAGAAGTGGAACCTGGAATGAGATACAATGGTACGGAGCCAGGAAGTTTATCCAACTGAGGAAGCTAGCACTAAGCGAAGATAGATGCAAATATTTAACTCGGAGCAATAAGTGTTTGATGCGTCTATTCGGTGAATGGTCTTCTGTATTTTGTATGGCATGGCCACTGTCTCCGAAATGCATCGAGCCATTTCCCAACTGCGGATATTCGTTCGTGGAAACAGGACATTGGACAATAAAGGAGTACTGAGAATATGCCGTTAACACCAGGACAGGAACGGTATTACAAGCGCATGGAGGAGATACGAGAATTCCGCGAGGCGAAGGCGGAACTCCGCCAAGCGTTGGCGGAGGCGCTGCAATTGGAGCGTGTCGAGAATTGGCTGACTAGATTCAATGACTGGCTGTTGTCCAACATAATGACCCGAAAGGAGTGCTGAGAGCTGAGATACATTTGAGGAGATAATATTTGATTGAACTCATCGGCGGTAAGAAGACCTCCGCCCAGGCAGCGTGAATAAATAGGCAGTCTAACCAACGCCGCTTTTCGATGGCAGTCATAGCGCGAACGCCATTGGGGAGTGGCGTTTTGTTTTGGAGCAACGGGGGAAGGCATGAACGAATACACAACTCTGGCAGACCTGAAGGAATACCTGACCATCACGGACAGCAACAGCGACCAGATGTTGCGCGGCTTCGTGACAGATGCCAGTGAGATGTTCAATGCTGAGACGCACCGGCATTTCTACCCGTTGACTGAGATACGGTATTTCGATCATCCAGACAACCCAACCCAACTGGGGCTGGACGATGACCTGCTGGAAGTGAAGACGTTCACCACCCAGAACGGGGACACCGCGGTGGTGGCGACCGACTATTTCAAGATGTGTGGCGACGGGTACAACGTGCAGCCATACGACCGGCTGGTGATGGACACCGATGGAGATGTGCCGATATTGCTGTTCTCCGGCACGCCACAGCAAGCCAATGCCATCACCGGCATCTGGGGCTATCACGATGACTGGGACAACGCATTTGACGCGGTTGACGTGCTGAAAGAAGACGCCACGGCTGATGCTACCAGCCTGACTGTGGCCGATGCTGACGGGGCAGACTTGAGTGGGATCACGCCCCGGTTGAAGGTGCAACACACAATCCAGGTCGGTTCTGAGCACCTGTACGTGACGGCTGTGAATGTCACAACCAATGTGTTAACGGTTCGCCGGGGGGTGAATGGCACAACGGCTGTGGCGCATAGCGCAGATGATAGCGTGGAGGTATTCAGGCCGATAGAGGACGTGGGCCGGGCAGTCAAGCGATTGGCAGCCTGGCTGTATGCGCAGCGGGATACGCCGTACACGCCCCAGATTGAAACGGGAGCGGGCACCACGATCATTCCGCAGAGTGCGCCCTCAGACGTGACCAGGGTGGCATTACGGTACAAGCGACGGAGTGTCAGATGAGCGTCGAGACCATCACCGACCGGCTGGCAGAGATTGAAGGGGACATAACCGGTATCACCAAGGCATACTCATTCGATGAGACGCCCAACCGGATGGATCAGGCTATGATGCCTTGTTTCGTCAACTTCCCCGGCCCGGCGACGTATGAGGCTCGGGGCGAATTGCTGGCAGAGACACGGGCATATCGGGCCACGCTCATCACGGCACCGATGGAGTCGCCCATTGACTTCTTCCGGCAATGTGATCTGGTAGAGCCGCTCATCACCAGGGCTCGCGATGCGCTGGTGGCCCGGATCACCCTGTTGGCACTGAGCAATGTGGAGGTGGCCCGGCTGACTGGCGACAGTGGGCTGATGGCGCTGTTCGGCAATCTGTATCTGGGAGTGCAATTCAATGTTGAGGTAGTAGAGCTGACGGAGGTAACGTATGTCGATTACTAAGACCTGCCCCTGGACGGGGCAAGAAGTGACGCCGGTGCCACATCCCACCAAGCCAGGCCGGATGGTAGCAATATCACCCAACGGGCGGGCATTCTGGGAGAGTAATGCGAAGCCGGTCGCGAAGAAACGATCACGATCCACAACGCTGAGTACATCAGAGGAGGTAACCGATTATGGCAACACCATCGACGACTAGGGCAGGAGTAGGATTCCGATACTGCCAGGTACTGGCGCTGGACAGCACCAGCTACCCGGCGGCATCGGATAGCACCGCCTATGAGGGCGACCAGATCGAAGGCGCACGCAGCCTGGCGATCACAGATCCCGAACCACAGCAGATTGTTCACCGGGGAGATGACCGGGTATTCCAGTTGGATACACTGCCGCCCACAGAACCAATCTCGGGCGTGTTGACGGTGAGCAAGACGAATGATGACATCGACGACATTGTGACTGATGACAAGATATTCACGCTGGGCGAGATGTCGCTGTTCCCGCTGGGCACCGACAACCGGGGCGATGAGAACCAATGCGCATTGCTGGCATACCGGCAGACGTTGG
>Ga0207997_1001855_pt1 | contig 10792 bp, 15 predicted proteins | sample AntAceMetag02UKN_FD_184777 | JGI IMG/M metagenome (GOLD analysis project Ga0207997, IMG submission 184777) | Saline lake microbial communities from Ace Lake, Antarctica - Antarctic Ace Lake Metagenome 02UKN (SPAdes) (version 2) | ecosystem: Environmental > Aquatic > Non-marine Saline and...
CAATCAGTCCAAAAAGCAATCCTTTCAGGACTAACCCCAAAATCATGAATCAAAATCTCCGCAAATTCAAGATTAAAAACAAGAATATCCTTATCAATCAAATCCGTTTTTGATTCTAACTTCCTTATTATATCATAACATAGATCGTAAGGAGTAAAAACATTTTGTGAGTTTAAAACATCTTCAGGTATCCTATCATTAGAATACTCTTTATATGCTTGTCGCCTTGCTACTGTATTCTTGTCGTGCATCCTATTAACCTTTCATCCCTATTACAAATGATTTTTAAATCGGGGAATCAAATGAAGTCCTTCCAAAAATCCTTGCGAAAAAGTGAAATTATTTTATGGTTATATAATCCTTTCGTATACTGACATGCTTTCATTATTTTTCTAAATTTATCTGATTCTATTGCTTTTTTAATATTTTTAAGGTTCTTATCGCTATCTACTATACCAGCAACAAACTGACTCAACAAATACTTTCCTTCTTTATCAATTACAATTCCACCACCCGATGCAGAATCTATACAAAACATAACCTTTGGAACGAGAAAATTACCAACATCATTATAAGATGACCAATATAAATCTATTTTTTTGTCATTTTTTGATATGTATTTTATACATGGATGTTTATATTCAATACTTTTTTCATTAGAAAGTTTTCTACTAAAATAATTAGAAAAAGAATGCAATACCTCAACTCTTTCATCTCCATCTCGTGCCATTAAAGAGATAACATTTTTAATTAACATATTAGGTATAATAGGGAGATGATTTATTTTAGCATTATAAATTTTTCCTTCCTGATCTTTTATGACAGTTTTACAAAAATTATTATTATTTTGTAAAATATACCAATCATATCTAGTTGATGCTCCAAAAGTTTTTATACCATCATCCATATTATGAATTTCAAGATATAATATCTTTTTAGATTTTATATTTTTTCCTATTTTTGAAAAAGCTCCACAACCTCTCCACCCGCAAGGATGAACTAGACAAATATATCCATTTTCCTTACAAATATCAAATGATAGTTCTACAAATCTATGCCAAATAGCAGATGCCCCAGTAACTTCATTATTTTTTGTGTTTCCTTGATAAGGAGGATTACCAATTACAACATCAAACTTATCTTTCGCCTCAATATCTTTTGCATTTTTTGTCATAATTACTATACTCTATATCGTTTTTTAATCGGGTGAATCAAATGAAGTCCTTCCAAAAATCTCTTCTAAAGTATTTGAACATACGCCAATCTGTTTGAAAAGAACTCCATTTTGTAGCTTTTACTAGTGTTTTAAACTTATCACTTTCAATAGCTTTTTTGATATTTTCTCCTTCTTTTTTTGAAGAGATTTTAATTCCAAATGCTATTTGCGTTAAACCATATTTTCCTTCAAAATCAACATATGGATAAAGATGTCTACCAAAATTAAGAACTACTTTAGATACATCAATTGAGCAAACTTTCTTTTCTCGTCACAATCAGTCCAAAAAGCAATCCTTTCAGGACTAACCCCAAAATCATGAATCAAAATCTCCGCAAATTCAAGATTAAAAATAAGAATATCCTTATCAATCAAATCCGTTTTTGATTCTAATTTCCTTATTATATCATAACATAGATCATAAGGAGTAAAAACATTTTGTGAGTTAAGAGCATCTTCAGGTATCCTATCATTAGAATACTCTTTGTAAGCCTTTCGCCTCGCGTCTGTATTTTTATCGTACATCCTTTTACCTTTCATCCCTATTACAAATGATTTTTTAATCGGGTGAATCAATCCAAAACTACGTTATCAACATCATCCAATATGTTTTTGACCTTTGCGTCAACGTCCATGTCATATATAATCCTCTCAATAGCCGATACCTTTTCAAACTCATGATCAAATCCATCTATGCCAGAATCTTGCTGTTTCTTAGCCTTAGATTTAATGTTAACGACATCAATATCATCTTCATCCGACAAACCCTTGCCATTGTTGATAACTGTATGCTGTTGAGGAATATAACCATACTCGCTTCTAAGCTGTTTGATCATTTTGGTAAATCGACTTTCCATCCCATCTGTGTCAATCATATATGATGGAATTATAAGCCAAGTAAAAGGTTTAATCCATTCGCAAGTATCCATGTCTACATTAGACGAACTGTTCAACGGTTCAATCTCTCCAGCATAATACCTTGCCCTATCCAAAGGATGAAGCCTAGTTCCTCTACCAAGATTCTGTAGGAATTTAACCAAATCGCAATTCCTAAAAGGCATAACTCCAGTTATACCAGGAACATCTATTCCCTCGCCTATCATGTCTACATGGAAAATTAAAGCCTTTTCATTATTCCCCATCGCCTTCATGTCTTTCAACAAATGGTGCTTCTTGATATTTGTAACTTGCTTTTGTTCGTATTCGCCATTGTTATAAATACCAAAATCAGACGAAAGAGCAAAGACATTAATATCAGGATTATCTAACCTAAATTGTTTAAACTCATTTGTCTTAAACATCTCTTGCAACGCCATTTGATCTCTACAGACAACAAGAATCTTTGCTCCGATATCAGACGGAGAGCAAGACAGTGCTTTAATCTTTCTTTCATGAGCAAAAAACGCTTCAGAGATAGATTCAAACATCATCCCAAAATCATCGTCAAGCTGACGCCTATTAGAAGAACGAACGATATGAAGTGCTGGTGCCACCATCTCTCCAGCAGCAATCATCTCTCTAGCTGATTTAGAATAAATGGTAGTCGCAAACGTAGTCTCATTATTCATCCCATAACCATCTTTAGTATCAGTTACTTTCTCTGTCGCAGTAAAGAAAAAGTTTCTTTCTGTAGGTAACTCTGCTACTCTATGGAAGTTATTAGATACCAAATTATGTGCTTCATCGTTGATAGTCAACTTAACAGGAAGTTTAGCTTCTGCGAATTTTTCTGCCGAATGATAAGTGCTAAAAACAATAAGCGGAATACCTTCTTTTTTACATTGTTTGTATATCTTTTTTAATCGTCTTGTGCTAGTAGTTGATTCTATCTTTCTATATTGCATTCCCTCTTTACGCATAAGAGCCGAAAGTTTTGAATCATCTTTGAATTGACCAGAGTTGAAATTGACGTATTTGGCTTCTATTTTATGATGGAGAAAACGCGGCAACATATCGTGAAACAACTGGAAACAAAGTAAAATACGACTTGCGTTTACTTTAATTACAGGTGATGCATCCCCTTCTTTTTTGCATTTTTTAATGGTCTTGGAAATAATTTCAGCTTCGATAATTGTCTTACCAACGCCAGTCGGAAGAATAATTTTACCTTTATCTCCATTTTCCATAACCACATCTACAGCTTCTTGCTGGTGATCTCGCAAAATCAAAGGAGGAGTTGTATCTTTCTGTATTTGACTGCCTTTAACAGATTCATAGAAACGTATCCACCACTCAGATTTGTTATCAAACATGTTACGCAAATCTTCACGATTAAGTACGCGAACCTTCCCTTTTAACATGGTTTCAAGCGAACGTTCGTCTACCTTTTGACCAGTTGTAACAATTAACATATTCTTATCATCTTCAAGAAGAACATTATAATCGACCCACGATGATGTTAAGAAATTAGAAAGATGATCTTCGTTTGCATAGAGAGTATAATCCCCTCTACGAAACTTTGCTTGAACAGTCGCAGGGTTCCCATTTTCTCCGAGACCAGAACCATCAACACCAAAGTCATCTTCTAAGGTTGGTTCGTAATCGTAGATACCAATACGGTTATCCTCTGCCCCAGTTTTTATCATGTATTCAACGAATAGTTCTAACATGCTACCCTTATATTCGTTTTCGCCGTTCAAACCCAACTGCGCAGCATGTTTTTTCGCTTCTTTCTTATTACTATCGCAAAATGCATTGATAGTAAATATCGTCGGATTGCCTGCCTTATCTACCTTGAAAAAACTATCTATATCAGGACAGATATTAACAAACGGATGATTAAGTTGTATATACATTGTTCTACCTTTCAACTCTATTATGTTCTTTTATTTTATCGGGAATTATACAAGATGCATAAACTTTTTCTTTTGATTGCGTAACCTAGTTATTTCCCTATATTTACGATGAGTTTTTCCATGAGGAAAAATAACAGGGTTTTTCCTGTTACCGCCTTGCAAACCGTTGCAACTCATGCATTTATCGCATGTGGTCTCACCGTCTTTTGCTGGACAAAAATGCTCATTTTCTAGTAATTCTTCATTTTCCGCAACTATACGGAAAGTACGCCAACCCAAAGACTGAGCCTTTATCGCTTCTTTTCTCGTATCTACAGAAGCCATACAATAATCAGCAAGGTAGTTATTCGACTTCGATTTCCATTGGTGAGTATAACCAGTAATACCTTTGACGCTATTGTTAATAACTTTCCATACCTTTTGCGGGACAGCCGCAGGATCACCATATGAACCCATACGCAATGTTCGATCTTCAACATCATAAATCGTATTTATGTCCATCTTGGGATATGAACCACGTTTGTAGGCAGCATATACATTGTATGGAGCCTGTCCAGTATTAACATAACACGTTTTCCATCTACGATGCTTGCAATCGCCGCAAACAGAACCATCAAGATCATTATTGACAGCATCTACAGGTGGAGTGTTCTGTAAGAGAATCCAAGATTGTAACATCGACCCGGTTTTTCGATTACTTGTACGTTTCAGTCCGGTGACGATTACCACAATCGGTTCTCCGTCAAGCTCACTCGGACCCTCATAAACAATAACACCATTTGGTTTAGCCATTTTTATTACGTCCTTTCGACTCTATTATGATTTGTTTTTTAATCGGGTGAAACTATTCTAACTCAAAATTTGTATACTCAACGTTATCTTAAAAGAGAAAACCTCGTGGGCTTGCCCCGAGGTTTTCTCGCTTCAGTTTAATAACTCTTCATATAGAAAGACATCATGATCCTCAGTAGATGTGGGATAATAACAATCCTTTGTTGCATCATAAACATATAGATCACTATCTTTTTGCCAGACTCTATCAAACTCTTCTTTGTTATCAGAATGAATATCAATGATTTCTTTACGTGTAAACGGAGAGTTCTCGCGTATCAATTCTCGATACAGACTCAAAGCACTTAATTTATCTCCATAGACTTGTACTCGATCTACGACGCCACCGAGTGTACTAATTACTACATGTACTCTATCATTCATTTTTATACCCTTTCAATATTATTATGTTTGTTTTATTTTTCGGGATTCTTCAATTCTTTTTCTTAATTCTATCATTGCTTCAACAAGTTTGCAACTAGATAAATGTTCAAGTTCAAGTTTGTGACAATAGGGACAAACGTTAGCTTGCCAATCCTCTTGATATTGAGAACCTCTATCATTAAAACCTTCATCTTCTATAGCTTCTAATAATTCTAATATTTCTTTATCATTCATTTTGTTCGCCCTTTCAACTCTATTATAAATGATTATTTAATCGGGAAATTGTTAGCCAGTGTAATGTCCGACTTCCCAATTAAAGAACTTGCCCAAAACTTTCCCTGCACGTATACTATTATATACTTCGCATACTAATCCATCTGTACAAAGGTTTATTTCTTTCGGCCAGTCGAGACAACCTGTTTCTACGTAGTCCACTGTCCTTCCTACTAAAACAGTATACCTATTAAGATTTACAAGACTGATAAGAAAATCATTCGGAAGTGCTGTGATAACGATATCATAACGTGTAGCGTCTCCAGGTTCTATACGTAATATGACATACTCATTTCTAGTAAGATCAAAACGAGCTTTTTGTATAAACTCGTCAATATTATCGCCTTTTACATAAGTTAAACGTGTCATTGTATTTCGTCCTTTCGGTGCTATTATGTTTGTTTTTTTAATCGGGTGCATTAACCTTCGACTAAAGTAGTTTCGTAAAAAACAACATCGTGATTGTCAGTAGATATAGGAAAATACAATTCAAAATAAGGAGAAAACATATATTCATTACTATCTTGATCCAAAACATCGTTCAAGTTGACACCACTATGCATCTCTTTGATCTCGGATTTAGTAAAAGGCGTATTTCTACCAATCAATGTACGTCGCAAACTTAGTGCCTTTTCTTTTTCTGTAAAGACCTCAGCAGTATCAATGAGACCATCTACAATATCAATTATTACATATACTATCATTATATTATCCTTTCATCTCTATTATGAATGATTATTTAATCGGGAAAAGCTTCTAAGAAGCGGAAATTAAAGATTCACATCATCGCAAATGTCTCTAATAGCTCTTAAAGCAGCTTCAGCCTTGCCAGGAACGACGATATGTTTAGACATGTCATCATAATGCATATTAATACATCTCCTCAACAATGCCTTAATCTTTGCTTCATCTGGAGAATATGGTAAAGTAGAACTGTTATACAGTTCTTCAAGACTTTTCTCTTTATAAGTAAAAAAGTCTTTGATTTGCTGCATAGTCCATTCACCACGACGAATAGCTTTTAATCTCTCTCTATCTAGTTGGATATCCATGTCTCCAGTAGCAAGCAACTGTTCTACCTCGCTCATGAGCCTAACCAAATGATATCCGTACTTTACGTCAAATTTAAATTCTTCGATAAGTTTATCACGTTTGCTTCCTTCTTCTGGATCCTTATTTTCCATTTTCTTTTGCATTGAATAAGCATATCCCTTAAAAGACTGCCAACACTTTTTGTTCAGAAACATACTACGATTTTCTCTGATGAGATTGCCGATTTGAGTAATATGGAGAACACAGTTATCAGGAACATAAAGTACGTCCACCATATTAGGGGACATATCTTTACATTTATTGAAAAAATCTACAATATTATAAATAGTAATATCATAATCTTTTTCTTTATAACTAATATGATGTTGTTGATAAGTCGAAAAACGTTTCTTTTGTTTTCCGAAACCAGGGATTACATCATTAAAAATACTAGGAAAAAGCTCAGCTTTACTAGGAATACAAACACCAACTATATCCCAGTCAGAAAATTCGCCAGAGACACCATAGCTTACAGAGCCTCCCACTACTTCCATAACCATATTTGTAGGTACAAACTTAGGTAGTCCTGGTAGTTTTCCAGCATCATACAATTCTTTAACAATACTACTTCCCATAATTATTCCCTTTCGGTGCTACTCAATGTAATATTCTGCTACCTACTATATGACAAGGACAAGAACAAGCCCCATCTATGCATTTTTGAATAAGCTCTTCTATCTCAGATAGTTCTGGTGATTGTTTTTTGTTTGCGTTTTTTTCCTTAAGTACAGAAATAGCCCACGCTTCTAGCTCTTCTCTGTCCACAGAACCATCTTCATTCCTAAACTTTACATAACAATATTGGCAACAAGAAATCATAATTCTAATCCTTTCATCTCTATTGTAATTAAAAAAGAAAACGGGTGAATTTAATCACCCGTCTTCTTCCCTCACTCCTCGGCGGCGACTATTCTATACAGATGGACGATCCTCCGCTGTCAGTTACGAATTCCAATTTGAACTTGGCTGGCAAGGTTTCAAATATATCGCAAAGAGTCCTATTACTGACGCGAACACAATTGTCTTTATCAACAATTAAGACAGTAGAAACGCTCTGCGGTGCGCCATCAGTAGTTATGATGGCTCGTTCTTCATCTGAAGGTTCTATGTCTATGAATACTTCATCGCCAGCCTTGACGCCCAACTTCTTCAACAATGCCGCTCTTACGCAAAGCCTACCTCGCTGGTCAGTCGCAACCTTTCCATCATCAACAGGAGCGACAAACGCCGGAGTCGGAGGCGAAAACGAAACAGTACCAGTCGAATTAGGCGTAGCAGTAGGCGTAGCAGAACGATGCTCGTTCTTATCATACTCGCTAACGTCATCCTCATAATGATGGAGAATATTGAATTCACCATTCGAGGTTGCAATGTAATCTGCAAACATGGGATTAGCCAAAAGAGCATTAACGAACTCTCTTACGCCACTTCTACCGTAATGCCTTACGACAAGATTATCGGCTCGACATAGAGTCGTAACATCATGAAGAGAGAACATTGCTCTATCTTCAACCAGTGCTTCAACTATTCGCTGTACAGCATCTTCTGTAATCTGATCCATTTTATTATACCCTTTCAAGGTTAAGTTCATCTCTATTTCATCTTATTTAAAAATCGGGGAAAAAGATTATGCGTCTTCATAAACTTCGTCTTTTGTTAACAGTTTTAAATCTTTAGGTTCGTTTATATAATTTGGAATATATTTCCCATCAACATAACCTTTATGTAGAAAATACCATTTTCCATCTTGAAAAACATAAACCCATTCAGTCCAATTGTCGAAATTTAAAGCTTCATCAAGAGTACATGTTATTGCACTCCCATCCTCGTCTCCCCTATCCCTACCATAAAAAGTAGTCCAACCATTCTTCTCTGCCGGAGTATTTTCGTAACCACCAAACTTCAAATAAGCTTTGAAATCGTGTTTTCGACCTACATGTTCTCGAAGAACAGAAAGATCACCTTGAGCAACAAGTCTATTAATCTTTCGTCTATTTTGATAGCTATTTAAAAGTATACTACCGACGCAACTAGGATATCCATCAAAATGAGAATAGATAGCTTTATAATCCCCATTCGACTGCTTGACTACTATTGTTGATCTCGTACTCATAATATTCTACCTTTCAAGTCTATTACGTTTGTTTTTTTAATCGGGGAATTAATTAACCAGCTTGTTTCCAAAGAATCTCGCTCTTCTCATCAAGTCTACGAATTCTTGGCTGAAACGGCTTACCATCACAAGTTAAAAATAAATACTCAAGCTCAATCCAAACCTCTTTACCAGCAGCAATTAACTGATTATACCTATCGACATATCCAACCGAAGTAGCAGAAATACCGCTAACAGAACCATTTGCGTTAAGTATCTGAAACGATCCTTTCTGCTTACCAGCAACATGACCAACAATCTTGAGTTTAGCTTCTTTCCAATCCTTTAGCTTATAATCTATACCGCCAAGGAGAGACTTAAAGACCATCCCTTCAACTTGATGCTTCTGTACCCATCGCCAAGCTTTTTTGAAGTCCTTCCATTGAAACGGTATCTTAAGATGAGTTAAACCCTTGTTTGATTTCAACATGCGTTCTAATTCTCTACGCTTTGTTTCCGGATCATCATCGATTGCTAATGGATCAAAAACATAGAAATCAGCTTTATGATAGCTTTGACTGTTGAGATCGAGAACATTTCCGAAGGAAATCGCTACTTCTCCTTGTACATCTTTGTTCAGTGCTTTAAGATCTTTAACGATTTGAGGAAAACGATCATTACGAACGCAACCTCTTTCGCTAACAAGTTCTTGTGAGGCATTTTTCCAACTCATGCAGCATCCATCAATTTTACTTTCCATCAAGTAAGAACCGTTGTTTAGGTGCTTTGCTTCTTCATAAGTAATTTCTTTGAAGTTTGGCATAACTATTACCTTTCAACTCTATTATGATTACAGAATTAATCGGGTGACTTGTTTTCTTTAATTATATTTGCAAGATGTGTAGTAAGGCAAATGATTACCCAACAAAACGATAATACGAACCATCCAGCAGATTCATTATTAAAAAACATTGCTGCTCGTACCGCAGCAATTATACTAAACAAAGCAGCTAAATACCAATTCATTATAATAACCTTTCATGCGTTTTTAAAAAGCTCTTCTGTTTCCCAAATTTCTTCACTTGAAATTTTACCCAGACTTTCACTTTCTCGCTCTTCATTCATAAAATCTAAATTAGATTCAAGAAAACGAAGTCCAAGCACAACAAGTTCTTTCTGTCTTTTAGTTAATTCCATAACTATTACCCTTTCAACTCTATTATGATTTGTTTTTTAATCGGGAAATGTATTAAACTCGTTCATCGCTCCCAACAGCCTCGCTCTTTCACTCGTAATCCGAAATGATCATTTCATTCTCATTCCGTCTGATATGTTTAAATATTATGTTTAAAAGCTTTTTAAAGATTAAAAACAAAACTCTTTAAAACAACAAAAAGGCGGCATGTGAGCGTAGCGAGCATGGCGGCATATGTACGTGGAGCGATAGCGACAGGTACATATCAATTCACCATGTTAATCGTGTAGTGCCGAGTGTCCACTCTAATTAAAGAGTAGACTTTTTTGTCCAGAGTAGGTTCTAATTTTTGTTTTACAAGGTGCTACTATACTCATCTCTAATTGTTCACCTTGAATAGTCTTTTATAGATAGGAGAGTGGACAGCCTATCATCTATTATTTTATGGTCAGCTTATTTATACCTGCTCTAGGTCGTTAACCGTCCAGCACCGCCTGACTCGTAAATTTATTATCATATTGCTACTTGGTCAAATTTAGAAAACCAAACTCTTATGTAGTCAAGAATAACTATCTGTCCTTTATAGGCAAGACAGCAACCTTTTGGTACTTACTTAGTTATAAAAAAAGAAGAGCCTAGAAAATTCCTTGCGAGAAAACTAAGCTCTTCTTCTATCGACTTTAAGTTTATTGCAAGGAATTTTCTGATCTACTTATTATATTATCGGATATTCCTTGACATTCCTTTAACAAAATATTATTTTTATGAAATTCATCAAAAATACTTTACCTGGACAAATCCAGAACCTTGATAAGGCGAAGGAGAATAGACTTGATTCAACTCGTCATTCTCATTTATAAGATCCTCAACAACATCTGCGATATACTTATCATCCTCTTCTTCGAGCATATCAC
>Ga0207997_1001856_pt1 | contig 10790 bp, 7 predicted proteins | sample AntAceMetag02UKN_FD_184777 | JGI IMG/M metagenome (GOLD analysis project Ga0207997, IMG submission 184777) | Saline lake microbial communities from Ace Lake, Antarctica - Antarctic Ace Lake Metagenome 02UKN (SPAdes) (version 2) | ecosystem: Environmental > Aquatic > Non-marine Saline and Alkaline...
CCTCCGCCAAAGCCTGTTGTTCCTCCTCCACCGCCTCCTCCAAAATCCCAACCAAAGCCTGTTGCTCCTCCTCCTCCGCCTCCTCCAAAACCCCAACCAAAGCCTGTTGCTCCTCCTCCTCCGCCTTCAAAACCCCAGCCCAAGCCTGTTCCACCGCCTCCCCCTTTGCCTCCAAAACCCCAGCCAAAACCTGTTTTTAAACCAGAATCAACTTTTCGTCCTATAATTCGTCCTCAACAAGTTCAACCTACAAAACCATTAGTTGAAGAAATAAAAGTTAAGCCAAGAGTTTATGGACCAATTGAAGAATTAAAAACATTAACTTTAGTTGATTGGCGCCGCTGGGGCAGTGCTAAAGAGGCGGTTTTAAAGATTGAAGATAAAATTAATTTATTAGCTGAAGAATCATTAGTAAAAAAATCAGAAGGAATAAAGGCTTGGAAAAATTCAGAAATTAATAATTTATATTTGGATATCGGGGCTGAATCTATTGACCAGGGTAAATCAGTGACGGAAATAATTTTTCAAAGGCAACAAAAAAAAGTACCCACTTTAACAGAAGAAGAATTTAATAGTGTTATAGAATTAAATCAAAAATTAAGATTTTAATTATGCAGTTTATTGTTCCCCAGTTTATTGATGTGGAAGCAAAAATTATTGGACCAATTACTCCCAAACAATTTATCGTTCTTATTGTTACATTTGGTTTAATTTTTATTTCTTATAAATTAGCTGATTTTACCTTATTTATTATTGAAGCAATTTTTATATTAGGAGTAGGTGTTACTTTAGCTTTTGTTAAAGTTAATAATCAACCGGTTTATTATTTTCTCCTTAGTTTAATACAAGTTTTTAAAAAACCGAATATTCGAGTTTGGAAAAGAGAAAAAATGGTTATTTTAGAAAAGAAAGTAAAAAAGAAAAAAGGAGAAACAGAAGAAGCTATTACTCCTCGTCAGGTTCTTTCTTCATCTAAACTTTCAGAGATTAGCTTATTGGTTGATACTGGTGGTCGATATGAAGAGGAATCAGAAGAACAAAATAATGAAATTTTAGAGCAAAACATTAATAATTAATTTTATGTCCAAATTACCGTCAACTCAGAAATATTTAGATATTTCTGAAATCAAAAATGATTGTGTTACCCTTAAAAATGGTACTTTATGTGCAGTGTTATTGGTTTCTTCAATTAATTTTGCTCTTAAATCAGAAGATGAACAAAAAGCAGTAATTCAAAATTATGTTCGATTTTTAAATACATTAGACTCTCCTTTACAGATTCTTATTCAATCAAGACCTTTTAATATTAAACCTTATTTGGCTCATTTAAACGAATTAGAAAAAGCTCAACGTAACGAACTTTTAAGAGTTCAAATGGCTGACTATTCAGATTTTATTAAAGAATTAGTTCAAATGGGAGAGATTATGATTCGGCGTTTTTATATAATTATTCCCTATAATCCTTTAGGGGATAAGAAAAGAGGATTTCTCTCTCGCGTTTCAGATGTTTTTAGTGCTAGTTCTATTGTGAAGTTTAAGCAGGAGAAATTTGAAAAATATCGAGAGATACTTTTTAGACAAGTTGACAATACTCTTTCGTCTTTAGGGAGTATGGGTTTAAAATCAGTTCCCCTAGACACCCAAAGTCTAATAGAACTTTTTTATAACGTTTATAATCCAGCTGAAGCAGAAACGCAAAAGTTGCCCGATTTAAAAAAATTAAGAGTAGAAAAATAAATTTATGGTAATTAGACCTTCGGCTCTTAACGAGTCAACAATTGAAAAAAAAGTGAAAAAGTCTTCTCAAACTAAGACAAAAAAAACAGAAGAAAAATTAGAAAAGGCGAAAGAAATTTTAAAGGCAGAAGAGGCTTATTATCGAGGAGTTGCCACTGTTAGAGACCTAATTGCTCCTTCTTCTTTATCTGTTAATTCCAAATATCTTAGACTGGGTGATCGTTTTTTACGAACACTTTTTGTTACCACTTTTCCTCGTTATATTTCTGTTGGTTGGTTTGTTCCAATAATTAACTTTAATGCTTATTTAGATGTAAGCATGTTTTTCTATCCAGTAAAGACAAAAATAATTCTTAAACAGTTGCAAAGTCAGGTAGGAAATATTGAGTCAGAGATTTCTACCAATAGAGAGAAAGGAATGCCTCGAGATCCTCTGAGAGAAACGGCCCTTAAAGACATAGAAAGTTTAAGAGACAAATTAACTACTGGAGTAGAACATTTTTTTCAATTTGCCTTATATACGACAATTTATGCCAAAAGCGAGAAAGAATTAGATATCCTTACTGAAAAGATAGAGAGTTTATTTGCTTCTAGACTAGTAAAGACGCGTCGAGCTTTTTATCAGTCTGAACAAGGTTTTAACACTACTCTTCCTCTTGCCCAAGACAAATTAATGGTTTTTGTAAATATGAATTCCTCTCCCTGTGCTTCAAGTTTTCCTTTCATTTCTTCAGATTTAACTTCGGATAAAGGAATTCTTTATGGAATTAATCGTCATAACAATAGTTTAATCCTTTTTGATCGTTTCTCCATGCCTAATGCAAATTTTGTTGTATTTGCAACCAGTGGTTCTGGTAAAAGTATAAAAGGCAGTGAACCAGTCTTAATAAAAGATAGAAAAGAAGTGAAGCTAACAAAAATTGGGCCTTTAATAGAAAGGGTTATTAAAAAACGAGGGGCGGTTCAATTAGAAGAAGAAATTGAAGGAGTAATTGATCCTGAAATTGAAGTTTATAGTTTTGATAAGAATTTCAAAGGAGGATGGAGCAAGGTAACAGTAGCAGCTCGAAAAAAAGCGCCAAAAATTCTTTATCGGTTTAAAACCCGAAGCGGACGTTCAATTACTACGACAGGAGATCACAATATGCTGGTTTTAAGAAATGGGAAATTAGTCGCTGACAAGAGTGAACAGATTAAAAGTGGCGAGCATGTGCCGTTAACGCGAGAGCTTCCTGAACCAAAGAATCCGATTAAATATTTTAATTTATTATCTCTTTTAAGAGATTCTAATAGGATTTATGTTGATGGCGGGCAGAAAATTATTCAGCAGAATTACCAAGTTCTCAAAAAAGCGAGAATAAATCCAGGATTAGATAAATATCTTTACAAATATCGTCAAAACAGACGTATGCCTATTGGTTATTTTTGGCAAATTTTAGATTATCTAGAAATAAATCCGGATAAATGTCTTATTAAAAATATTAAAGTTTGTTCTTGTCAGAATCAAAAAAGAAAGGACACAACTCTACCTGCTTTACTTAAAATTACTCCTGAATTTATGCGAATACTTGGTTATATTATTAGCGAGGGTACAACAGGTGATAAATTTGTTCTAATTACTAATCAGGACATAGAGGTTCAAAATGACATTAGGCAGTGTTTGGAGAATTTGAATATTGCTTATTATATTCGTGCTAATAAAACGTTTGCCATGACTGGCAGAGTATTTATTGAATTAATTAGGGTATTAGGAGCTTTTGGTAAGTCAGGAGAGAAAAGAGTTCCACCATTTATATTTAATGCTTCCAATTATTATTTAGCCGAATTTCTTAAGGCTTACTTTGAAGGTGATGGAGGTATAGAAACATGTACTGTAGTGGCCGTTTCTAAGTCTCCAGATCTTATTTCTGATTTTTGCTACCTTTTATCAAGGTATGGAATTATTAGTCGTTCTACTTCTAGAAAAAAGAGAGCGACCAATGGCAGCGCTTCGGGATTTTATCAGTTTTTAACAATCTCTGGGAGTGAAAATTTGGCTAAATTTGCTCAATATATTAATTTTTTCTCTGATTCTAAAAAACAAAGACTATCACATATTTTAGGCAAAAAAGCAAATACTAATGTTGACATTATCCCTGAGACGCAGGAGATTTTCAGAGAGATTTATAGATTGTTTCACTCTCAACTCCATGGAATTCAAGATGTTATTGAACTTAAAAATGGGTCTTATAAACCATCTCGAAAAAAATTAAAAGAAGTAATTAAAAAAGTTGAACAAAGAATAGAATACTTTAAGGGACTTGACAACAAGTTTGGAATTTTAAAAACATTGCCGACTTTAAATTCAATTATTAATTTGGGTAAAAATAATATAGATTTAAATAGCGCTCTTTGGCAGACACTGGGCCAGAGTTGGCGGTTAATGAAAAATCAAGAAGTTCAACCGCGTTCAGCTAATGTTTTTAAGGTCGCTCAGATCATAAGCGGGAATTCGTATTCTTTAACTAATATTAAAGAAACAATTAATGCTGGATTTAAAGAAATGAATTTACCTATAAAATACTATAATCGTTCCCTTCAAATTGCCTTAATTGATCGCCCGAAAAGCAATACTCGTTATGATATAATTCAAGAGGCAGCCGAATTTGTCTGGCAGAATTACCAAAAAATGTTAGCAAGAATTCCTCAAGTTGAAGAGAAATTAATCCAGCTCAGGACACTGGCTCATTCAGGTTTGTTTTGGGATCCAATTGTTAAGATTGAGAAAATTAACAATAAAGATAAATATGTATATGATTTAATGGTTGATAATGAAGTTTTTTTAGCTGGTCAGAACGGACTTTTTGTTCATAACTCCTATTTTTGTAAACTAGAAGTTTTACGCTCTTTAATGATGGGAGTAGACGTTATTATTATTGATCCAGAAAAAGAATATAAACATCTTTCTGACGCAGTTGGAGGGACATATTTAGACATATCTTTGTCTGGTGAAAGCAAAATTAATCCTTTTGATTTACCAAGACCATCTTCTAAGGAAACAAAAACAGCGGATATAATTCGGGGAGGGGTAATTACAATTAAAGGGTTGTTAAAGATTATGATTGGTAAACGGTTTCAAGGAGGAGTAAGAGGATTTGATCCAAAAGAAGATTCTTTAATGGATAGAGCTTTATTAGAAACTTATGCTAAAAAAGATATTGTTCCTGGTTGCGATCTTAACAAAGTAGAAGTTCCTACTTTAAGTGACTTACAAGATATTTTATCTGGAATGGAGGGAGGGCAAGATTTAGCCGAGCGATTGAAAAAATATACTGGTGGAACATTTTCTGGATTTCTTAATAATCGTACTAATGTTAAGATGAATAATCAATTAGTTGTTTTTTCAGTGCGCGACTTAGAAGATGAGCTAAGGCCAATGGCAATTTATACTATTATTAATTATATTTGGAACGTAGTTCGGTCTAAATTAAAAAAAAGAATTTTATTTATTGATGAAGCCTGGTGGTTAATGCAACACGAAGATTCAGCTAAGTTTATATTTGCCTTAATAAAACGCTGTCGAAAATATTATTTAGGGGTAACTACAATTACTCAAGATGTTCAAGATTTTTTAACCTCCCCTTACGGTCGGGCTATTGTTACTAATTCAGCACTTCAATTGCTTTTAAAGCAGTCTCCAGCTGCCATTGATACTCTGGTTAAAACTTTTATGTTAACTGAAGGAGAAAAATATTTACTTTTAGAATGTGGTTTAGGAGAAGGAATCTTTTTTGCTGGAACAAAGCACGTGGCAATTAAAGTGGTTGCTTCTTATTCAGAAGACCAATTAATTACTTCAGACCCAAAACAAATGCTTGAAATAGAAGAGTCTAAGCGAGAATTTGCCGAGAGCATGGAAAGAGAAAAATAGATTGAAAATAATATTTAATTTTTTGAATTTATGAACAAAAAAAATATTTTAATTATTGTTACAATTATTATTATTTTAGTTATTATTACCGTGATTATTTTAATTCAAAAAGACAAGATAGATTCAACTTCATCACCGTTTGACCAAAAAAAAGTCAGTGAAAAAGAAATTTCAAAGATAGAAGAAAAAGAAGAAATACAAACTGACCCGACGGCTATTTTAAAATCACGACTAGGACTTCAGACCCGTTCTTTTATGGCTCGTTATGGCACTTATTCTTCAGACAATAGATATGACAATTTAAAAATGTTGTTACCTCAAATGTCTATAAGACTTGCCCAAGAAACAACCAAAAAAATATCCTTAAATGAAGAAATACAGGGACTTGTTTCTTTAACAACAAAAGTAATAAATTTTAGGTTAAAAGATTTTGATAATGAATCAAAAATTATTTTTATTACTCAAGTTCAAGAACAAAAAATAAACAATGAAAAGACAAACTTAAAACAGAGAGAAGTAGAAATAGTTTTTATTAAAGAGAACAGTCAGTGGAAAGTGGATGAAGTAAATTATAAACAGTAAGAACAACGTTTTATGAACGACGAAATCAGAAAAGAAAAACAAGAACTAGAGCAAAAAAGAAAACTTTGGAGAGAGCAGCAAAGAGCAAGATTATCAAAAAACAATTTATCAGAAGATATAAAAATCAAAGACCAGCAAGACGAAAGCGAAATGGGCATTAAAAAAACAGAAGAAGATTCTCAATCAAGAACGCCACGGGCAATTGCGGGTAGACTAAGAGCTTTTCAGAAAAAAGAAAGAGATATTAAACAAAAACAAGGAATAGGTGGCCAGGTTCAGAAGGTTAAAAACATTGAGGAAACAACTAAGCGGCTTAAAAATATTTATCGCATCGTTAATGGTGCCTCAGCTGCAAGTTTTTTTGGAATAATAATCACTTTTTTTGTGATGAACTTGCAACTATTAGTCGGCAATTTATTAGGAGCGAAACTTGTTCCCAAATTATCTTTTTTTGAAATAATAATAATAGTTTTTCTTGATTTATTGCTGCTTTTCATAGTTTTAATGTTAAGTGTTCTTATTTATGCTATGGTAAATCCTTGTGAAGTAGTTAAGGTATTGCCAATATGGAAACCGGCGGCGGACATATTAGGAGCTATATGTGACGTTGTTAAGTAGTTATTTTAGTTATAAAAATCTGTTTTACAAAATCTCGAAGTTAAATTTTTATATAAATTAAAGCAATTTAATTAGAAGATTATACAATATATGAAAAATTCTCATAGAACAATAAAAATCATTTTTTTCATTATTATTTTAATTAATATTGTTTTTCCATTTGTTCAAAAAGTTCAAGCTGCCGAAATTGACGATCCGATGTATTTTACTCCTCAAGTAGGAATTGGAACTGAAATTCAAGTAGGAGAGAAAATAAAAATAGATGAATGGACCTTTGTTAATTATGTTGTTGCTATTTATGATTGGTCAATTAAAGCAATTGTTCTTCTGGCTATTGTTATGATAATGTACGCTGGGTTTAAGTGGATGATGGCTGGAGGAAATGCATCCTCTATTACTAAAGCAAGAGACCAAATAATATCTGCATTAATTGGATTAGTTCTTGCTATTGGTTCTTATACCCTTTTAAATTTTATTAATCCTTCATTGGTAAATCTTCGAAATTTAAGTATTGATCCAGTAAAAAGAGAAAATTTAATAATTATAGATACTTGTAGCGGAATGATAATAACTGGAATTAAAAGAGCATTTAGATTTGATGCAGAAAAAAAATGTAGTAGTCGATGTAAAGGAGAGTTTTTAGTTAGTGAACTAGCGAACACAGAAGAACAATGGTGCTGTGATTGCGTAGGTTGCCCGACTGGTTCATTCGAAAAACCCGAAGATTATGATAGTTGTTATGAGTACTGCACAAGTCAGGATAAATGGGGAGGGCAATATACGTCAGCTTATCCTAATTGCTGTATGTGTGAAGATCAATGTATTAGTAAAAGAACTGAATGTGAATCTGTAGAAAATCCGCAAAGCCAAGATGATTGCAGTTTGTATCATGGTTGTGAAGGGTATGACACTGATTTTATTTGTCGTTATACAGATGGGAAATGTCATTATGGAGAGAGAATAAGTTGTGTTGGCACTAAAATAAAGGGTCTTTATACTAATCGAGTTTATTGTTCCACAGGTGGAAACAAATGTTCAGATAACGGACAAGGTAAAGATTGTAAAGTTTACGGAGAAAGAATTTGTGTGGATTATGGTCTTGCTGCCGAAGGTATTGATGCTATTTGTTGTGGAACAGTGGAACTACTGGAACAAGATCGTGAGTATAAATGTATTAGCAAAACAGAACATTAATACACAAGAAATGATTGTAACCTGGTTACAATCAAATAACAATCAAATAAATTTACTATGTCTAAAAAAACAAAAAAAATCTTAATTATTATCCTATTTATTTTAATAGTTTTTGGATTAGCCTTTTTCCTGTATCTAATATTTTTTAAAAAGCCAGTTGTTTCTCCGCCAATAATCCCAGTTGATAAAGAAGAGATTAAACCACGTTTACCATCAACTAAAGAATCATGGGAGACAATGACAATTCAAGAGAGACTTCAAAAGGGATTACCTGCCTTAGAATGGCCCTCAGAAGAGTCAGAGGAGATTACAGCACCAATTGAAAGAGTGGTCTCAGAAATTGATGAAGTGGCCAATGGAAGAGAAACTTGGATCACTCCTGTTTCTAATCAACCTGTTAAAGGAGCAAGTTTATCCGCAGATGGAATCAACAGTGTTTATTATGACCCTGAATCAGGCCAATTTTATTCAATGGACAGATTTGGTAATAAAGAACTTTTATCTGATCAAGTTTTTTATAACATAGACACGATTAATTGGTCTCCGAAAAAAAATAAGGCTATTATTCAATATCCAGACGGATTTAAAGTAATGTATGATTTTGATAAGAAAAAGCAATATACTCTACCAAAAAATTGGGAAGATTTTTCTTGGGATAATGCAGGGAGTAAAATTGCTTTTAAATCAATTGGCGAATATGCGGAAAATAGTTGGTTAGCTATTGCTAGCCCTGATGCCAGTCAAGCTAAACCAATTGAACACTTGGGAGATAATGCTGATAAAGTTACTGTTTCGTGGTCGCCAAATAATCAAATAGTTGCTTTTTCTTCTACTGGAGACCCAAGAGGAACATGGGAACAAGAAATGATTTTAATTGGTCAAAATCAAGAGAATTTTAGGTCTTTAATTATTGATGGTCGTGGATTTGAACCAAAGTGGGCTCCTCAAGGAGATAAGCTTGTTTATAGCGTTTATAGTGCTGATTCTTCTTATCAACCCCGTCTTTATTTGGTTAATTCTCAGGTAGATGAAATTGGTAATGATAAAAAAAATCTTAATTTAATGACTTGGGCTCATAAATGTGCCTTTAATCAAACCGGAAACACTCTTTATTGTGCTGTACCCAAAGAATTACCAGAAGGGGCTGGATTAGTACTTGAATTAGGAGAAGATGCTCGTGATGATTTTTACAAAATTGATGTTGCTTCTGGAAGAGTGTCTTTTTTAGCAGAAGGAGCCATGGGTGGTTATAATGTGGAGGAAATGTATTTATCAGATGACGAGGCTTATCTTTATTTTATTGATAAAAAATTTCAAAAATTAAGATATATTAAGTTAAAATAAGAATCTGCTTTGTAAAACCTTGAAATTAAAACTCTATTATATAATTTAAAAATTAAGATAAATTAACTATAAAAGATGATTATTAAATAATTATCATCAACGAGTTTTGTTTCTCGTTTTTTTGTTGAAATATTTTAAGATTAAAAGATTAAAATGAATTTATTTGTTTGTTCAAAATGTGGGGCTCAATTTCCAAAATGGTTAGGACAATGTTCCGAATGTGGCGCTTGGGGAACAATTTCGGAACAAGTCTTTGTAAAGACAAAAACAGGGAAATCGAATAAAAAAGATAACCTTGACGTAGCGATTGATTTTAATCAGATTACTCAGGAAAAATCATCGAGAATTAAAATAAAACTAGAAGAAGTTAATCGTGTTTTAGGAGGTGGAATTGTTCCTTGTTCATTAATTTTATTAGGGGGACAACCAGGAATTGGTAAGTCTACATTAGTTCTACAAATGGCAAATGGATTAGAAAATCAGTCAGTTTTTTATGTTAGTGGAGAAGAATCTGCTAATCAAGTAAAGATACGCTTTGATCGTTTAAAGATTTCAGCTAATAATTGGAAGTTTTTAGGAGAGACTAACATTGAGGTAATTGAATCTCACTTACAAGAATATAAACCAAACTTAGTTATTATTGATTCAATTCAAACAATGGTTTTTAATGAGATTGGGTCAGAGGCGGGTAGTGTTAATCAAGTAAGAGCTTGTACGGCCAGATTAAGAGAGTTGGCTAAAAAAATTAAAGCAACTATTTTGATTGTCGGTCATGTTACTAAAGAGGGAACAATGGCCGGTCCTAAAACATTAGAACATTTAGTTGATGTTGTCTTATATTTAGAAGGGAACCCCACTCATCATTTTAGATTTTTAAGGGCAATGAAAAATCGTTTTGGGTCAACAAGTGAAGTAGGAGTTTTTGATATGCAAGCACAAGGTTTAATTGAAGTAAAAAATCCTTCAGAGATTTTTTTATTTAATCGAGACTTAACCATTAGTGGTTCAGTTGTTGTTCCAGTAGTAGAAGGAAGTAGGTGTTTTTTAGTTGAAGTTCAAGCCTTGGTTTCACGAACATCTTTCGGCTATCCCCAAAGAAAGTCAACTGGTTATGATTCAAATCGTCTTGGTCTTTTAATTGCTGTTTTAATTAAGCGGTGTTATTTGAATTTATCTAATCAAGATATTCATATTAATATTGTCGGTGGTTTGCAGGTTCGTGAACCCGCGATAGACCTAGGAGTTGCTTTAGCCATTGCTTCGGCTCTTAAAAATAAATCAATTGACGGTCAAACAGCAGTTTTTGGTGAAGTTGGCTTAGGTGGAGAAATAAGGGGAGTAAAAGCTAAAGAAAAAAGAATTAAAGAGGCTAATAAAATGGGATTTGAAAAAATTATTTGTCCAA
>Ga0207997_1001857_pt1 | contig 10786 bp, 9 predicted proteins | sample AntAceMetag02UKN_FD_184777 | JGI IMG/M metagenome (GOLD analysis project Ga0207997, IMG submission 184777) | Saline lake microbial communities from Ace Lake, Antarctica - Antarctic Ace Lake Metagenome 02UKN (SPAdes) (version 2) | ecosystem: Environmental > Aquatic > Non-marine Saline and Alkaline...
AATAGCTCGCTTGCTTGAGTATTTAGAATCAGGCAATACTAGGGTCAGATTCTCAGAAGAAAGATTGGGTGAAATAAACAAAGGAATAGTTACAAAGCCCATTACAACGCCTTCTAAGCCTATTACAGCGCTTCCTAAGCCTACAAAAACAACTAAACCTTTAGAACAAGAAGCCAAGAAGTATAAGAGTGTAGAGGAGTTTGTTGCAAATAAACAAAAATTGTATAGGGGTAGTTCTGGCAAAGTTAATACTCCTAATGATATATTTACACATAATGGCACAATATATTTAAGTTCTGATAAGAAATTTGCATCAGAGTTTGGTAAAAATATCAATGAGTATTATGTGGATTTAAAAAATCCTTATAATTTTGATGAAACTGGTGGAGTGTATAAAGACATGCGGGGGGACAATGTTAAGGGCATTGATGGCAAAGTAGTTGAAATAGGGTTTTTGGAGGCCAATCCAGATATAGTAAAAGATTTAAAACTTAGAGGTTATGACGGAGCTGTTGAAAATGGTGGAGAGTTTACAGTTGCTTTTGACAAATCTCAAATCAAAACCAAATCCCAACTAACCGACATCTGGAACAAAGCACAGGGTAAGGCTGAGTTAGAACCATTAAGTCAATTAAAAACATTCGAGGATGTAGAGGATTATTTATTAAAGAAATATCCCAACGGTATAGACCTTTATCACCAAACAAGTAAAAACATAGAGGCGAAAATCAAAAAAGATGGTTTTGTTGGCAATGGTGATGGAGATGTGTATTTTTCAGCAGTTAGTCCCGAAGCTGGTAGGGCTAATTCTGGTGGAGAAGATGGTATGGTAAAAATTACAATTAAACCAGAGGATTATATTATGTTGGGCGCCGATAGGGGGTCATATGAGGGAAATAGTGATGAAAAACAGATAGTCAATATGATAAAGCAAGGTTTTGATAAAGCCGACGTTGTCTTGGAAGAGACGGTTGCCAATAAATATATAAATCAAATCAAAACAGAAACGATACCAACAACAAAAGCAGAACAACTTGCTTTTGAAGAAGCTCAAATGAGGGTGGCTACTGCAGAAGCGGGCGGAGACCTTAGAGACAGTCTTGGCGAAGCCGCCATTAAAGACATAAACACCATAAAGAAGGTTGCCAATAGTAAAGCTTTTAAAGAAGGTGATATTGAAACCTTGCGTTCTGGAAAATATAAAAAACTGGTCAACAGGGTTATTGAGTCTGTTCAAGAGGTAAAATCTGGACTTGATGACGACGAAGCTCTTCGAGCAGCATTAGACCTTCCAACAAAAGCTGCTTCTACCGTAAAAAAGAAAGATGTTAATCTTATTAATCTTAAACAACCTGTTAATGGAGCCGAAAAAGTTGTACCAACCGTTAAAGCAGAAACGACGGAAACTCTAGTTACAGAGATGAAATCTTTAATAGACATTCAGTATAGTAAGAAACTAGAAGATAACTGGATTAAAGACGACATAATGCGCAAAAAATCAAATATTGTCGATAAATTGGCCAAAGAAAATGGTTTTGAATTAAACTATAACGAATCTTTTCAAACCTATGAACTGAGCTTAAAAGATGCAAACATAAATATAAAAGAAGGACAGAAAAAGATGGTTGGTCTAATAGAATCATTTGGAATGAAGGTTGATACTAACACTGACGGAACTGTTCGTCTAATTCACGAAACTAGTAAAGAAAATGCAGACCTGATAATGAAAAATGGATTGATAGAAGATGAAGGGGATTTGTTCTTTTCGCCACAAGAGGGTGCGTTAAATGACCCAACTGAGTATGGTGACACAAGGCTTTTGGTAGATGTAGATCCAAGACATCTATTTATTAGAACTGAAGGAGAACTGAGAGTAGAGGTTGAAGGAAAGGTAAAAGTAGTAGGGGTTGTTGGAGAAAAGCCTGTAACCACCAAAGTAGCCACAGAAACACCTGCCAAATCTAAATACGACGAAACCATACCAGCCCCGGGGGATGCGGACATGAAGGGTGGTGTTGAAGGGTCTACAAAAACACTACCAAAAGAAGAATATAGAGTTTGGGTTCATGGAGATGGGAGCAAGGATGACACTTTTAAAACGTTTGACAATCTCGACGACGCCAAAACTTTTATTAAAAACACCCCCGGAGCAGAAGAAGTTCCGCTTAAAATAGAGGGAAACAAAGAAATCCCAATGTGGGAAACAAAAGAAGGATTTACAGAAGAGGCTAAGTTAAACATTAAGAGTGCCGGAGACAGAACTGGCGCAGATGGAGCAGGTCCACCACCAGAAAAAATAGATATTGAAAAAATAGACTTAACTGATACTAAAAATGTTGATAAGGTTTTTGAAAACATTGGTAAGACATGGACATGGGCAAGAAGGGCTGCAAATGTAATAAGAATTAAAGTGCAAAGACGTTTTGCCAGTTTAGATGCGGGTGGACTAGACACCATTTTTAAATTTCAAGAAGGTGATACAAGCGACCCCAAGTTTGATGAGGCTCGTGCAATGCATGAAACATTAAGACAAAACGAAATTGCAGCCGGAATTGATGTTAAGAAAAAAGCTGGCTACCTTTACCAACTATGGGACTTAGACGACCCAAAGGAGCAGGCCAAATTTGATAGGTATATAACATTAAATCCAAGATTTGCCACCGCTAGTACTTTTGATTCTTATAAAGAAGGTATTGCGGCCGGGTTTGTGCCAAAGTTTAAAACACTATCAAACATTTTAGCCTTACGTGCAAGTATTTCAGAAAGAGCAATTGCAGATAAACAATTCTTTGACAAATTAACAGATCTTGGAATATTTAGATCAAAAAGTCTTGCTCCAAGCTCATGGAAGGGTATTGACCCTGATAAGCTCGGTGGAAAAAGTGCTCTTTATGCACCACCAGAGATAGCTGGGAAGGTTAACGAATATTTAAACCCCGGATTAGATGGGTGGAAACACGATCCGCTTAAAAAAATAGCTGATATTAACAGTTTGTCAAAAAGTCTTTTTCTCACAGGGGGTGTTCCTGGAACGGCAATTAACTTCTATGGGTGGAAAACTCTTATAAACCACATGAAGTCTACTCCGCTCAAAGAGGGTGGTTTCATACGTGGGCTATTTGATGCTAAATATTTTCTTAAGCCAGAGCTGGCCGCAAGGAAATTAGACCTTGACAGGCTTAGTGTCGCAGTTAAAACTGGCTTAAATGCTTCGGCAGAAGACCGTACTCTTGTAAGTCAAATAAAAGAAGAAATGGCAAAACAAAAGGGGTTGCCAAGAGTGGGTAAAGAGTATAAGGAATGGCTTGCTAAAACATTTGAAAATCCTCTTTTTCAAAAAGTAATTCCCTATTTAAAACTACAAAGATGGGAACAGATAACTAAAGACTTGATGAAAACTGGAAAATACTCAGAAGTAGATGCACAAAAAATTGCTGCTGAGCAAACCAATAATCTGTTTGGTGGAATGGACACTTCAGCAATTGTTCGTTCTAAAAATTCCCAAAATCTTCTTAGGGCTCTGTTCTTGGCTTCCGACTTGTACGAAGCAAACATTAAACAGGTCAAGGGAATGGCAAAAGGGATAGTCAACCCATTAGATCCAGAATTTAAAGCCTATAGAACCATCATTGGAAATGTTTTATTGATGTATGTTGTTGACAATGTTATTAACAAGGCCACTTCTGGACACTGGATGTTCCAAAATGAGGAAAATAGAAAATTCCACATTGAGGGCGGTTATACAAAAGACGGAGAAAGAAGATATTTCCCCGGAATGACAAGTCTTGTAGACTGGGTAACTGTTTCAGCAAGAACCATTGGAGGACTTTTAACTGGAAATTTACCAAAAGTTCTTCAGGTAATTAGAAATAGACTTGCCCCTGCCGGCTCTCTTGGACTAGGTGTTGTTACAAACAGAGATTGGCTTAATCGTAAAATAGCAGACGAAGAAGATCCCATGTGGAAACAGGTAGTGGCCCATGGCGGACAAGCATTTGGACTAGTTACTCCCACATTTGTTTCGACCGGCATAAAAGATCTTGCCAGCGGAAGAAAGCCTGGATTAGAACAATTAATTGCCCGCTCAATGGAAATTCCCCTTCGATATAGCGGAAGTCAATATAAAAAAACTGGTATAAAAAACAAAGACGCCCTTATGGGTATTGGGTATGGCGGAGAAGAACTATACAATAAGCTTAATAAAGAAGAACCACAGTATAAGAAAAAGGATGGTGGGTTTGACTTTTGGGGGTTGTTTAAAAAAGACGATGGTGTTGGTGTTGACACTGCCGGAATGGATCCTATTGCAAAAGCTTTAGCGGAAGATGAAGAATTGTCTGATAAAAATAAGAGAATTAAAGAGATTTTTGGCTTGGGACTTTCAAAACCCGAAATAGAGGCAGCTCTAAAAGAAGAAGGTTTTGACAGTTATGATGATGCATCTGTAACAATTTTAAGAGGTCTTGGTGTTGAAAATAGAGTAAGAGGAAAAACAATTTGGAGCATGCTGGAAGAAACAGAAGATGATGCTGGATGGCTAGAAACGGTTAATTTCTTAGCAAAAGAAAGAGCTTTAACCACTGAAGTTACAAAGTGGTGGGTTGTGGATGGAATAATAACTGAGGCAGAGAAGAAGATAATGGATAAACTTATTGGCAAGGCTAAGGGTACGGGTAGTAGTGGCGACAAAATGAGAAAAATATCTCTCGACCTACCAACTCTTTCCGCATCAGACATACAAATTAAATTACCATCTCTTGGAGACTTAAAGATTCAGGCACCGTCAAAATTGTCTTTAGGAATTAAAACACCCACGCAGCCTTCAATGAAAACAACAGGAAGTTATACCCCTCAAGAGGTTACTCCTGATAGTATAAAATATGACAGATTACCAACTAGATTATCAGGTTTAAGATAATATGGACAGCGCAATACAACAAGCACAAAAAATGATAAACAAGTATAAAAACTTGGACATGTCTAATGCCAAAATCCCATCTTTTCCGGGTAGAGTTTTTCCAGTAGCAACATTGCCAAATGGACAACTGCTTATGTCAGATGGTAAAAACAAACTTTCATCTCCCGCTAAAAGAACTATAAAAGAAAAAATGTCCCTTCACCAAACCGGGAATTCAAAATTGCCAATACCGACAGGGTCGTCTCAGACGTCACCAGCTTCCCAGTTAGAACAATCTCTGTCCTTGAGTGTGGCGATGCCGGAGAATAAATTAGGAAAAGGTAAAACTGGCCCTTCTGCATTTTCTCAGTTCTTACAAAACCAACTTAAGATGTCCGTTCTTGGTGGATTAAAAGTTCCAGGCATGGCAACAAATCCAAAACTGGCTGGAATTGGTACTAAGTTTAGTCAAACTCAAGCGCTAGCCAATCTTCCTGTCCTAAGGAAGGGAATGCAAACCTCTGTTGACAAGATAATGAATAGCATTCGTGCAAGAATGAGTGTGCTTAATAAGAATTCATGGGCAGAAGAATTTGCTGGCAAATATGGCAAACCTAAAATTCAAAACGCACCAGGCTCGTCAAGAAGCACCAACCTTCCGTTTATCTCTGGTTATAAGTCTAAGTTCGGATTACCATCACAAAGGAATGCCGAATATGCCAAGATTTCAGCCGACGAGATGAACAAATTAAAAACAAGGATTTAACATGACAAATATATTTAAAAACATTAGACAAGCAAAGACAAGGTTTGACAATCAAAGTTCTGGCGGATTCTTTGAGGATTTAAAGACTGGTGTTTTAAGTAAGGCAAAAAATTATTACAACAGTAGTATTGCTCCTGCTTCACCAGGCGGCCCTGTAAGAGATATTGCAGCGACTGCCGGTGCTGGAGCAAAGGCCATTACTAAAGGCGCTTTTGAGGCGGCTAACTGGATAGGAAGACAGGGGTGGAATATGGGAAGAGGAATAAGGTCTATTCCAGAATTAAAAAGAGTGACTGCTCAAAACAAGAGATATGATGAAGAAAAAAAACCTTTGTGGTATGGAAACGATAATGGAATAGAGTGGAGAAAAAATATGATAGAAGGAAGAGATCGTATGTCTGAACAACTTAAAAAGATGGGAATGTCTCCACAAACACTAATAGATATTCCTAAAAAATATCCAGAACAGGTTCAGGCGGCAGACGAGTCTAAATCAGAACCCTCACAAGAAGTGTTTCAAATGCCCGACAGAAACGAAGAGGTACCTACTCCACACCTTGTTCCAAAAGATTGGGAATTGGGGGGTAAAGTATATGAAATTTTTGGAAAAGAAGCGGACAATGCCCTAAGGGTTCTTAAGCGTGAGAATGTTAATGGCGGAGAAGATGGTGAAAATGTAAAATTAGAAACAGGTAAAGAGGTGGACGCTTCTAACGAAGGCTATGATGACAATAACACATTGCCGTATTTTAAACCATCTAAGGAGCTGATTGCCCCAGGAGATATGATGGGAGAGGACGGATTGTATCACTCAATGGACAGAGGACTATTTAGGATAAACAATAGAACCTTCTTTGATTTTCAAAACAGAAAAGGAGACGTGTTAAAAGAATTGGGTATTAATAGCTATGAAGACATGCTTGATCCGACAAAAAATATAATATTTGCTAAAATTTTGTTTGACGAGCAAGGATGGAAGGCTTGGGCCGCTGCACCAGACGACACCCTATTAACCTCCAATATAGGCCCCTTTGGTGCTCCAGATTATCAAAATCCATTTGGTTTGGTATAATACTAATATGACAATAGCAACAACAGTAGCACTTTTAAAACAAAAAGTCGAAGGACTTATTAAAAAAGTTGATAAATGTGTTATGACCAAAGAGTTTGAGCCTATTAAAAACATTGTTTATGGATTTGTTGGACTAATATTACTAAGTTTTGCAGGGGCTTTAATAGCTTTAATAATAAAATAGGATGAAAAAAACAACATATTGCGTTTCCATATTTACTTTAATATTAGCTTTTATTTCAGTAATAACTGGATTTTACTGGTACCTTTACCCCTACAACCCTCTTGTAATAGAACAACCTCTACAGATTTTGAATGAACACAAACAAGTACAAGCAGGAGACAATTTGGTTTATAGAACTACATTTACCAAAAATACTGATGTTCTTCCTTTAGTTCATAGAGAGTTAGTTGATGGAGTTGTTCATACCTTGGCCTCAATTACCCCAGTAAATGAAGCTGGTGACCATGACCATGTTGTTACCAATTTAGTCATCCCAAACCTACCTACTGGTGAGTATTATTTAAGAACGAGTGCTTGTTATGAAATGAACCCCATCAGGACAGTTTGTGTAAACTATAATAGCGAACCCTTCACCATTATGAACAATAACTAATCAAAACTGGACAAACGGAACAAAATCTAGTACAATACTCAACTATATGGCCAAATTTAGGCTAAGTGATATATTCGTAGGAAACTTTCCGTTTACTCAAGGTTGGGGGGCTAGACCTTCTGTATATGCCCAATGGGGACAGGATGGACACAACGGCTGGGACTGGGTCATGCCAAACGGATCACTAATCGTTTCACCGGCAGACGGAACTTGTATAAAATCGGCAGAAGAAAGAAACTCCTCTGGTAAACTTGTTGGATTTGGAAGATATTGTAAAATTTTACATAAACAAAATGGTGAGTTCTTTGTGTCGGTATATGCACATCTTCAGTCGGTTGAAGTAAATACTGGCCAAGAAGTTAAAAAACACCAGCTTATTGCAAAATCTGATGACAACGGTTTCAGTTCTGCTCCTCATCTTCACTTTGGTGTATATCTATCAAATGGACAAGGTGTGAAAATAGAATCAAACGGATTTGGTGGATATCATAATCCTGGAGATAAGGAAATTTTTGAATGGGTCATTGAAGATATCAAAAATCCTTACACCCCAACAGTTGAAGAGTCTATTGGTGTCTCTGAGGATGCCAGACGGGCCCTAGGACTTCTAGAAGCCTTCCAAAAGGCAGAGGGGCATGGAAACCTCGAAGGATCTCTACGAGCTCTTCTAGAGGCATTAGAGGGGCTTAGAAAGCAAGGTGCTGATTTTATAGCCATAAAAAGAAGCCTAAAGGAAAGAGATGATTATATTCAGGTTCAAAATGGAACGATTCTCGGGTATAAAGACCAGATAATTCAATTGGCAAAGAAGATGGGTGTTGATCCAGAACTTCCGCTAATGATGAGCGAATTAACAAAGATGATGCAGGCAGAAGACACCAACACAGCGCTTCAAAGGTCATTGGACGAACTTAGAAACAAAGAAGGAGAAAATGTTGGAAAGGTTGTTTTAGAATGGAAGACCAAACTTGATGTTGCTGAAAAAAAGAATGAGAAGCTGGAAGAAGATGTTACCAGATTAAAAGCAAGAAGAAATTTGGACAAGTATACGAGCCGAGAACTTTACCGCGAAAGTGTATTAAAATTTAAATTACAAATAAAAAGGGGGGTGAAAAACACATGGCAAAAGCTAAAACAGTTGCTAAAAAAAAACTAACCTTAGCGTTTATAGAGGCAATTAAAGAACCAACACGTATGTTCTTGTTGGGAGTAATTTCATTTTTCTTAGTTGAAGGAATTAACTTAATTGTAGTTTCTATCCTAGGAGTTAATGCAGACCCAAATTTAAAATTGATGCTTGTTGGTGGCTTAACCTACGGGTTCAGAGCACTAGATAAATATTTACACGAGATTGGAAAGATAACCAAAGACGAAAATTTAATCAAAGGGTTGACTCGGTTCTAAATAAAGTGTATAATCAATGGATGGCCGGAGTGCGCTGGGAGTAATTCAACCTAGATTTTACACACTTCGGCTCTATGGAGAGGTGCCAGAGTTGGCCAATTGGTCTTCCTTGCTAAGGAAAGAGGCGCAAGTCACATGGGTTCGAATCCCATCTTCTCCTCCATATCAGAAATTAGCTTAGTTGGCCAAAAGCGCGCAGCCTGGGCCTGCGAGAACGTTGGTTCAAATCCAATATTTCTGACCATAAGCGTCAATCGCCTAGTTGGCATGGCATCACTCTTCCAAAGTGAAATAACGTGGGTTCAAACCCCACTTGACGCTCATTAGGAGAGTCGTATATTGGTGTATTAAACACTCTTGAAAAGTGTCGCGGCTCAGTCCGTTAAGGGTTCAAATCCCTTACTCACTACTTTATATGGGGTTGCTGGAGGCAGGTCTAACAGGTTCGACTTAGACTCGAAATTTCGAGAGTTCAAATCTCTCACCCCATATTATTTTTATGCCGTTATTGGGCAGAGGTAGCCCGGTAGGTTTGAACCCTACTTTCGATAAGATTTGTCGGTTCGATTCCGGCTGGCGGCGTTTATACACTCCACTATATAAAACTTTATAAAGGAGTAAGGATTAGTAAGACTATGAAAAGATTTGTAATAGGTGATATCCATGGAAGGATAGATGCCCTTAAAGAAGTATTGAAAGCTTCAAAGTTTAATTATCATAACGATAAGCTAATTGTGCTTGGAGATATAGTAGATGGTGGGCCTGATGCCTTTTTAGTGATTGAAGAATTAATTCAGATTGAAAATTTAGTGTTTGTAATTGGTAACCACGATCGGTGGTTTATGAATTACTTAAGAAAAGGAGATGCTCCTGAGTTGTGGGTACAGCAAGGAGGACAAGTAACAATAGAGTCTTACAAAGGGACCGTTGGTATGCGAAATGCGATACATGACACCAGAGATGTAAAAGACCTTATTGTTCCAACAACACATCAAGAGTTCCTTAACAGAGGAGTTTATTATCACGAGGAAGACAACATGGTATTTGTCCATGGAGGATTTAATCCAACATTGCCCATTGAATATCAACGAGACGTTAATCTTTGCTGGGACAGAGAACTTATTGACTTTGCAATTGGTCATAAGATTGAGGGTTGGGAGAAAGTATTTGTGGGTCATTCAACAACACTTTGCTTCGGAACAACATTACCAAGACAGAGAAACAATTTGTGGATGATGGACACAGGTGCTGGACATTGTGGTAAACTAACAATAATGAATGTTGATACTGAAGAGTATTGGCAAAGTAAAATACAACCTTCATGTAGATAATGGTAACAAAGAAAGTAAAACGCAATTCAGGAAGACGTTGGCCTCGGTTCATTGAACGAGGAATGGAAATGTACGTTCAAAAGATTTGGGATAACTGGGTTGATTGGAGAGATGGTTCAAGGAACCTCACAGGTTCAGAATCCTGGAAAGACAAATCAAAGAAAAGAAAACAATACTTATAATATACCCTTCAGGGCCAGATGGTAAGGCACTTGTTTGCAAAACAAGGTGAGCGAGTTCGATTCTCGCTGAGGGTTCCAATAATATAGCGATATGGGGTATAGGTAACCTAGGAGGCTCATGACCTTCAGCGAGCAGTTCGATTCTGCTTATCGCTACTTTTCGGGGCTAAGCCACGTAGTGTGGCAATTGGCTGTAACCCATAGAAGGTCAGTGCAACTCTGACAGTCCCGATTTGGATCCGTAATGTCAAGGGTAGCATGTCTGACTTTTAATCAGATCGAGTGAGTTCGAATCTCGCCGGGTCCATTTATAATTAAAGCTTTGTGGGGTAACGGAAACCTTTATGATTTTGAGTCATAAGCTCCCAGTTCGAGTCTGGGCATAGCTATTTAAACTTATGCGTGTGAGGTGTCAATGGCCGCACGGGTGGCTTCCAACCATCAAGATCGGGTTCAATTCCTGGCACACGCATCAGAGGGTAGACTGGGTTCGAATCCCAGGATGGAGACGTCCATT
>Ga0207997_1001859_pt1 | contig 10781 bp, 16 predicted proteins | sample AntAceMetag02UKN_FD_184777 | JGI IMG/M metagenome (GOLD analysis project Ga0207997, IMG submission 184777) | Saline lake microbial communities from Ace Lake, Antarctica - Antarctic Ace Lake Metagenome 02UKN (SPAdes) (version 2) | ecosystem: Environmental > Aquatic > Non-marine Saline and...
GTTGGATAATTTTGTTTTCTTTCCAACAGTAGTTATTGTACAATTATCATTTTGATATAAACATAACAAGGATAATCTTGATGCTCTTTCGTATGCTTTTTTTTGTTTCATTTTAGTTTTTTGTTTTTAATCTTTCAAATAAAGGATCTATTATAAAAGGTTCAATTATACTACGATAAGGTATAAACCAAAATACAGATTCCATAAACCCTGAAAAACTTAAAGTTGCTTCAATATCTCTATTTCTATTTCTAAATGTACTTAAAATAAATCCTACAAAATAAATTATAATTATTATTTCCATTGTTTTGTTTTTTGTTTTTGATTAAACTTTTTTTAAAAAGTTTAAAGCGGAACACACCAGGAAAAAGAGGTGATTCATAAAACCTGGTATGCTCCTTTGCTTACTAAACGATTGTATAATCGTTCTTTTTACCATCTGACTTTACTACGACTACAAACTTTATTCCATCTAATTTGTTGTTGTTATCTTTTGCTAATTCAACTAATTGTCCAAATGCAGATGCTTTTGTTAATCCTCTACCCATTGTCCAACTGTATTTTTCTTTTGCTATCTCAACAACTAATGAAATACTTTCTTCTTCAACTTCTTCTTCCCCAACCTTTTTCTTCCAGGTAAAAGGTGTTAATTCCCCTAATGATAATACATCATACTTTCCTGGTGTTGGTTTCCAATAAGGAGGTAATTCCTCTCTATCTTGTAGCTTTTTAGCTTCTTCTTCGTAGTTTATAACTTTTTTTTCATTTTCCATTTTGTATTTCTCCTGTCAATTAATGACTATTAAGTTTTTTTATATTTCTTTTTTATGAATTTAAAATTTACTTCATTCCCAAAGTCTAACAATGTTCTATCCCTCTCCCATTTGCAACCCTCACAATAATATGTTTGAGTTTGCTTATCATATTCTACTAACATTTTCTTGCATTTAGGACATTGGGTTGTCATGTTTTTTTGGTTTCCATTTATTCCTTTCTTCCATTTCAATTTTATCAAACTTTTCTATGATTGCTTCATTGATAAATTGAGTTGCTGAACCATATCTTGATTTATGATCTTTGATGTAAACTACAACTTGGTCGTTAATATCTTGTCTAATTTCTACCATTTTCCTTTTCATTGTTTGCTCCTTTGTTTTTTCTTTGATTCAATTTTTGTATAATTTTCCATCAAATATGAATCAATTATTGTTTCTTGTGAAGAAAGTAAAAACCTTTTAGTATTCATCAATGGAACTTCTTTTATGAAAGTTTTTGATGTTGGAACAAATGTAAATTTTCCCCTTGTAGATACATCTTTTTGTGTCCTCACTAAAACTTCTTTTAAATTCTCTGGTTTCGTGTTAGAATTAATTAATTCATAATTTCTGTAACGTTGATTTCCTTTTATAGAAACACTTTGAATATTATATGGTGGTCTTTTTTGTGTTCCATTTTTTAACACTATTGTTCCTTTTCTTAAAATTCCAACTAATTGACGACATTGTTTATAATTTACATTTAATGTTGACATTATTTGTTCTCTTTTAAGTTTTTTGTTTTTAAGAAAAAGTTTTTCTAAATATTCTAATTTCTTTCTTTTTTTCATTTTATCTCCCTTATATTTTTATTTTGCATATTTTTAATTAAACTATTTAAAAATGGTTTGTAATATTTATCAAAATCAACTTTGATATATCTATAAAGTAAATCAAGTTGAGTTTTATTACAACCATTTATTTTAGAAATATCCATGATCCTTCCAGCTTCTTTTATTTTATCAGATATTTCTAAAATCCAATCACTTATACTTTGTTTTTGAACTAAGTAACCAACATCTTTCAAGTGTTTTGATTTATCAATTTCATAATCAATATCTACTATATCTATTTGTTTAGATAAAACTTTTTTCTTTATTTCTTCACCTGAATTATTATAAGCTGTGATTAATTTTGATTTTCCCTTATGGTCCAAATTTGTTTCATCAAGTATCTTTCTTATTTTATGTTGCTCTTGTTTACCTTCAATTCTACTAATATTCCTAGCATCTTCAAAACTTAATTGATCTTCATTTTCTTTTGACCCACCACGAACATAACCAACTTTTTCTAATAATTTACTATCAAGTTTTTTATATATATTCATAATATTATTTATTGTATCATGACTCCATTTTTCTTCTGATAATTTTAACCACTCCTTAACATCAGTGGCAGTAGCTTCGTTAAACCTATTCTTATTCGCAAATTTACTTTTAAAGGCATTACGAGGGCCTCGTAATGCCTTTAACTTATCATTATTTTTATTGAGGTATTGTTCAACTGTTCTAATGTTTTCTATTTCTTCTTTAAAATCTGTTCCCCTCTGTGCAAGATTTTCTATAACCATACCCCTTAAAAGTTGATCATCATTATAATTATGAATAGTAACTTCAACCTTATAATCCTCACCATATTTTCTTTTTAATGATTCAACCCTATGATGCGAATTAACTAAGTGATAGTTATCCTTAATTTTTACAATAGGTATTGCACCCATCAATCCAAGTTCATCAAGATTTCCAGAAATTTCTTTTATTTGTGTTTCATTTAAATTTCCTTTATTTATCATCTTCTTGAAAGGATTTGGTTTTAATTTTTTTAGTATTATTTTCACTTTATTTTCCTCCGAAACATTATATATACAGATAGTATATATAGTATATAAGGATTGTTAATGTATTGTGTATAGTTTGTTAATTATTTATTGGACTTTGAGGACTTACCCCTAAATCCACTCTATTCTGACACTTCAAAATACACTATAATATGAAAAACCCTTGTAGTCCTAAAAGTCCTATTTTTATGAAACTTTGAATTTTATACCTTCCCAACAATTAATCCATGTGTTTCCAACTAAATTTCTGTTATCATCAGTAGCTCCAAATTCTTCTTGCAAAACTCTTTTTATTACATAATCAGACTTTGATTTTACTTTATGTTTCTTACAATAATCTGTGTAGCTTTTCCTTAATTCTTTTTTACTAATATGACTATCATAATCTTCAATAATAAAATCTAAACAAAAAGCCATGAAAGAATTACTTTTCCTAATCCAAGTTTCTTTAACTTCTTTAGATCCTTTAGTATATGAAAAATCTTTCTTTGTTTCTAATCTTTCCAAACCTTCCAAGAATTTGTTTAACAAACCAGATAATTCTTCATCTGATGTAATTTTATCAATAATATGTTCATCTCTTATTTTGAAGTTATCTTTATTTTCCAAACCATCATATTCTAATTTTGTAATGAATGTGTAAGGAAATTCTAATAGCACCCATCTATCCCAAAAACCTTTTGAACTATCATAAACCATTGGAAGATCATTACAAGCAAATATAAACTTTGCATAGTTTTGAAAGTTAATGGGTTTTAGGAACTTTCTTTTAGCAGAAATAAAATCTCTACCAGTTAATTCTTTAAACAAACCTGTTTCTTTCATATCTTTGTTACTAACTTCTCCAGCTAAATTAACCATCTTCCCATGTAATTCAGAAACTTGAAAGTTATTATAATCAATAGAAGATAATGGAACATTGGTACAGTTTTCAATACCTATAACTCTTTTTATCAATTCAATAGTTTTACCTTTACCATTCCTACCATCTGCAGTAAATATGAATGCTTTTTCATATTTGTATTCTTTCAACAAACAAAAGCCACCAAGTTCATAGATTAAATTAATATCATCTTCACTTTTCAATACACCCTTTAGAAATTCATCAATCTTAGGACATACAACATCTTTATCATATTCAACTGGTAATTTATTAAAGAATATCTTTTTAGGATCAAACTTTTTTAATTCTCTTGTAAATATATTTAAAATACCATTCTTAACTGGAACTTCATCAATATAATTATTATGGAAGAATTTATCTTGTTCAATAAAAGTATCTGCTTCTATCTTTTCAATTACATTCCTACAAATATTAGTTGTGTATGCTTCTCCAAGTATTGATCTTGTTATTTCTTTTATCTCACTTCTTCCTTGTGGAACATAGATACCTTTTTTATAAATCCACATCTCACTCTTTACATCATCCTTAGTAGTATAAATGAAATTGTCTTTTTTTATTCTATTAACAATTAATTCTGTAGCTTCATTTCTTTTATTAATTAATAGTTTAGTAAGTATTTCCTTTTGGAAGTCAATAGGTTTTAAATCAATTATATTAACTTCAGGATAGATACCCATATTTTTCACTCCATTTATTTATTTCTCTTATATTCAAGTGTAGTTTACCTTTCCTTGCTAATTTTATCCAACCCATTAATTCTCCTGTACTCTTTCCAGGACAGTTACTAATAATTTGATCTAATATTTTTTTATCTTTATCTAAATTTAATTTTACAAGTATCGGTGCTAAATTTTTAAATAAAACAGAATGTCTTTCTCCAGCAGTAATTTTATGTGTTAGAACAAATTTTAATAAGTAATCATCTTTAGTTATCTCTGGATTGTTTAAATGATTGAAATTTAAGTTTGGTTTTATTTCCAACAATTTATTTCTTTTATCATTAGCTTCTTCAATTAAGTTAGATAATTCCAAAGCTGTATGTTCATCTAAATACCAAATAATTTCTTGTATTAGATTATCTTTACTTATCATTGAAATAACTCCCAGCAAAATATCTTATTTTGTTTCTTAGAAACTTTTTTTTACTTTCATCTATATTTTTCCAAACTATTGATGGTATTATATTTTCATAAATACTATGGCATCTTTTACATAAGTAATGCCTACCATCTTTATCTGTTCCCCCCATATATCTTGGAACATCATGGCTTAGTTGTATTTCGGATTCAGGTAATTCAACTCCGCATTTTCTACATTTTAAAGTTGCTATCATCTTAACCAACCTCCTTTATTTCTTTACACATTTCACAAATATCTTCACTTGGATATTTTCTATTTCCACATTTACAATAATCTTTTTCTTTGTCTTGTTTATTAAAAAATTCTAAATATCTTTTATCACCATCAAAATAATCTAATTCTTGATCTTGTTTTTTTAAATAAGATTTTTCTGTTTGAGATGTTTGATTAGTTAAAAAACTTATTTCTTGTAATGTTGAAGTTTTCAAATTTACTATATCTTTAATTTTTTTATTTATTCTTTGAGTAATATGAAAATTACACATAGATATTGCATTTTTTATTATTGGTTTAAAATTATTTGCTGTTTTTTTATCTAATAAATTTGATATTGTTTCAATTATATTTATTTTATCTAATTCTTCTCTTACTTTTTCTTCAACAATTATATCAACTTTTTTTACTAATTTATTAAAATATTTATTTATTCTATCTTCTAATTCAAAATCTAAACTTTGTTTTATTGTATTATTGATAACACTTTTTAATGAAGTTTTTAATCTATTTGGTTCAATAACATCTTTTAGTTTCATTAATTCTTCTTTTCTTTCTAAAAGTATATCTTCAGTTTCTTCCCTAATTGTTTTTCTAATTCTTTTTTTTACTGATTTTTCTATTTGTTCAATTATTAAAGAATCTAATTCCATCTTAACCAACCTCCTTGTAAGGTTCAATATTTAACATTTCAGAATAGAACACAGGGATTTCCCCCAGCTTACGATCATCAATAATAAAAAAATCTTTATCTAATTTTTTAATAGTACCATTATAGAATTTTTCTTTAATATCTACATGCACAATTACAAAGCACTTAAAGAAATAATTAACTTTTGCCTTTTTTGTTTCATTCGTTTCATTCATTTTAACTCCTAATCTCTTTTCCTTTATATAAATTTCTAACTACTTTTTAATTAATCCACACACCTCATACACTTTCCGCAATTCTCACAGATTTTTGTAGTATAAGTTTTATGTCCGCAATGTTTGCAGTATGTTTTATGTCTCATTCTTCAAATCTTCTTCTGTTATGTCTAATCTTTTCATCCATATTTTTACTAAAGCATTACAAATATCATATATTTCATCTTCTAAAATCATATATTTTAAAATTTCTTTATCTACTTTAACCCATTTAATTGCCTCTTGTCTAATTTTAAATAAATCAACAGTTTCATAATCTACCTCTTCTTTTCTTTTAACCGGCTTTGCCTTTTTAGTCGCTCTTGCCTTTTTAGTCTAAAATTAAATTATTATGCTGTGTTTAAAAAATCACTAAAAAAATAAACTAATTCCTATTAAAATTATAGTTGCAATAGCTAATCCCCAAGTTGCATAAACTAATTTTTTGCTTTCTTGAAGAAGTTTATACTGTAAATATATTAGTAACATCATAACCTTATGAGTATTCCTATGAGCCATTCCTTCCCATATATCTAAATTTTGAGAACTTGATTTTATTGCTTTACCTAAATCATCACTTGCACTTTTTACAAAATCTTCAAATTTCATTCTTCAACCTTAATAATCTGAATCTCTGAACTTATATTTATCTTTTCGTCATTTGTTATCATAGACAGCAACCTATCTAATTTTCTCCTAAATTTTTTTATGGACTCGTTTAATTCAAATATTCCTACTGAATTATTCCATTTTGAATCTGTATTTAAAAAAGAATTAAGATTTTTTGGATTTTCATAATTAATGGGATTGTGATATATTTTAGTTATTTCTTTCTGAATTGAATCCTTAAAATTTGGAAATTCCAATAAATCAAAGTGATATTTAGTAAAACTATCCGCTCCAGAACCAGTAATAGAGATAAGAGATAAAAAGTTCAATTTTCTTAAAAAGTTTAAGAAACATCCTACAAAAACCTTATGAATAATATCTTGCCCTTTGCTTTTAATATGCACATTGTCAATATTTGTTATTGTATTATCTAAATCATCACAAAAAACAATAACTCTACCCAAATCTCCCCTACAAGAAAAGATTATATCCCCTTTTTCAATAACCTTTAATTTGTTTAGATTGCCCAAATAAATTTCATTTCCAAAAGTCATATTAGTTGTGAAATTTTTTGAAAGAATTAGTTTATAGAACCCTTGTTTATAATCATCAGAATAAATGCTCTTTCCAATATTGCTTATTTGTAAATTTTGCCCCCTTGAAATCTTATATTCCAATTCCTCAAGTGTTGATTTACCATACTTATAATTTTCTATGAGAAATTTTATTTTTGAATAATCTTGGTTATACATTCCAGTATCTAATCTTCCCGTTGAATTGATATTACTATATGTTGGTTCTGAAAAATTAAAGGTCTTATCTTTTTGATTTTCAATTAGTTCTTTATTTATAATTTCATCTATTATCTTTGTTTTTGCTTCTATTTCTAATTCTTTATTTATTATTGATTTTGTTAAAACTTCAATTAAATCAATAATTTCTTCTTTATCTTTCTGGGTTGGTATTGGGATTTTACAATCTAAAAATAAAGTTTTTGCATGTCTAATCGTAGAGCCTTTTGGAACAAGTAAGTTTAATTGATTTTTGAAAAACCTGCTTTTCAAGAATGCTAAAAAATAATATTTCATTTTTGTAATTGGTAATTTATAGATTGCTCCAGAAACCATATGATTGGGATAATCCTTATCAAGAATAATAATCTCGCCTATGTTTGAATCTTTTGAGATTAATAAATCTCCTTTTTTCAAATTTTGTTCAACATATGAGTGTGGAGAAATGGGTATTCTTGATTCATCTGTCAATGAGGGTAAAAAAGATTCTTTTTGCAGTGCCTTTGCTCTAATAAAAAAATGAGAAGATTTATTTATATAATTATCAGAACCTACTTCTGTTCCTTTGTCTTTTGGTTTTAATTCTCTATCCAAAAAATCTTTTACGAGTTTTATATTTTTATTAGGCATATCAAAAACTTCTAATTGGCTCGGAGCAAATAAATTACCTAATTTTTGAATCTGACTAAATGATGTTTCTCCCATTTTAATCTCCTAAAAAAGTATCTTGTAATGTTTTTTCTTGCGATAGACACCATTCCTTAAATTCTTTAATTATTGGAGTAAATTCTTCATCCAGCATTGGAGAACCATTCTTGTCTTGTTCTATTTCAAAGGTTGATTCATTAATTTTATAAATTGGATTAAAATATTTTATTCTCTTTGATGTCCTAACTTCATATCCTACTTTTTTTATGTTTTTAACAAAAACTTCATAATCTTCTTTTTCTAATTTCTCTAATTCTTTCTTTGTTGGTTTATATGCAATAATTATTGTTGTATTAACTCCCGTATCTGCAAAAACATTTGAAGGCAAATCAAATAAAGCTACAATCCGCATTTTAGACATTAACCATTTTCTTGCCTTTTCCCACCTACTAATTGAAGCAATGGAATTTGATAAAATTATTCCTAATCTTCCTTTTTCTTCAAGTATTCTAACAGCATTTTCTAAAAATATTAAGCCAAGGTCTATCCACTTACCACTTTTGGCTTCATTCCATAATTCATACATTTCAAATATTTGCTTCTCTTTTGATGTTTTTGGTTCTATTTTTCTATCTTCTCCAAAAGGAGGATTTGTTAAAACTACATTAAATTTTTTTAATTCGGTGTAATCATTCCAGTTTTCCCAATCTCCATTTTTATGAAGTTCTGGAATCAATGAAATTAATTTATTTTCCTTACTAAATTTATGAGTTATAGATCCATTTCCAGATTGAAATCTAATTATTGCATTTCCATCTCCATTTAACAACATATTTAATTGTGCAAGAGTAATCATTTGATAATCGTTATCCACTCCATAAATATTTTTATCGTCTAAGTTACTTTTTGAATTAACATAAGACATAGATAAAAAATCTCCGCTCCCGCATGTAGGGTCTGTTATTGAATCTGTATATTTTGGATTTACAATTTTAGTTATAAAATCAATTATAGGGATAGGTGTTAAAAACTGCCCTTTTTCTGATTTTGTAAATGCATTAGCAAACTTATAGAAAATTAATTGGTATAAATCGTTATTACTTGACCTTGTAAAGCTATAATCTTGTAAATTATGAACGATAGAACCAATTATTGAAACATGTGCCTCATTTTTAAAATCAATTATGGATTCACTTAAAATTTCTTTATATGTTGTTTCTGCCTGTTTTTTTAATTCAGAAATTCTCTTAATAAAATTCTGAATATTTTTATCGTTCAATGTTGTATAATCTCTCTCGTCAGATTCTATATAAAACTTTAATTTTTTCAAATCCTTATTTTCTTCATCTTGAATATAATATTTTAACCATTCATTCTTTTTTTCATCAAAAATCTTTAATGTAATCATTTGTATTAAAATTTCATACCCTCTCTGGTTATCCAAACTAACTTTATCAAAAGTCCTAAGAATGTCCGAAATAGAATCATTGACTTGAATACTAAAAACTCCTGTTACAATATCCAAATCCTCTACAGTCCTATTTGCTCTATCTAAAATAATATTAAGGTTTCTTTTTTCAACTTGCTCATATGAAGGGATTTTGTAATAAGAATCTGTTAAATGTAAAGATAATTCCTTAGTGGAACTTTTATCTCCCTTTTGATTATAAGATTCATCTAATCTAAGAAAAAAACCACTTTTTTTTTGGAATAAATATAATCTTTCAGTATCGTAGATAATTCCCAAACAAAAATCAAATTCGGATTCTTTCATAGCTGGTTTTAATTGCTGATTATAGACAATTTCAATATTTTTTGAGTCTTCTTTCTTAAATTCTATTACTCCAATTAAATGTTGTCTTAACCAGTCTAATGCTTCTTGGTTTTTTTCTTCATGAAATTTTTTGTAATAATCAAACCAATTTTCATTATCAAAAATAGCCCCATCCATTTTTATCGGCTTAGAGTCTTTGTTCCCTTTTGGGAAAAAGACTTCTGCCCCAACAAAATCTTTTTTGTATAATCCAGAATTAATTAAAGTATAAAAAAATTGCCATTTGTAATATTCTTCATTTGTTTGCCCTTTTTTATTTTTTATTGAAAATTCCTTATTATTTGTAAGATGAACTGAGATTATTGATTTAAATTTATCTTTATTTTTATTTAACTCATCAAATCTTTGTTTATTATCTAAGAACTTGTTTAATTTTTTCTCTTCTTTCAACCCCTTTTGAACAATACTTTGATTTACCATTATTTTTTTACCTCTTTATTTTTCTTATTCTTCCTTTTTGTTCTCCAATATGGAGTTTTACAATTCGGGCAAATCATAGGTTCTTCCAGCTTTGTTTTAAAGTTCCTTGAATGAAATTCAAGTGATCTTGTGCGTCTATTCTTCTATTATACTTTTCCCAACTCATGTATTTCTTTTTTTTAAACATTTTTTCTTTCCTCCTTTTTTATTAATTTTTCTTTAACTATATCATAAGTCTTATCAAAAACATCTGGTTTGCAAGGATACAATTCCCCTTTAACACCTCTAATAATCCAATCTCCGAGAACAGCCATCATATCTCCTTCTATAGTTCGGATTTTAAGATTATTTTTCATATGGAAAATCTTTCTATATTCTTTATTGTGGCTACTCTTATCAAGTTCCTTTACTTCATCAAAGTTAGTTCCATCCCATTGAACTGCTTCAACTACTATTGGTTTTTTTCGTACTTTCATTTTCTATTTTCCCCCTTTCTTTGTCAGCATCAAAATAAAATCATGCCAAGATTGTTTTTCTTTTTTCTTTACCAATAAATAATGTTCTTCATCCGTAAAGGTTTCATTAATTGTTTTCATTGTAAAAGTAAGTAAGTAACCTTTACTTATAAACCTTTCCTAACTCAAGAATACATTAAGATAAAGCC
>Ga0207997_1001860_pt1 | contig 10770 bp, 13 predicted proteins | sample AntAceMetag02UKN_FD_184777 | JGI IMG/M metagenome (GOLD analysis project Ga0207997, IMG submission 184777) | Saline lake microbial communities from Ace Lake, Antarctica - Antarctic Ace Lake Metagenome 02UKN (SPAdes) (version 2) | ecosystem: Environmental > Aquatic > Non-marine Saline and...
ATTCAGAACAAGCCTGGGTGAAGCTCACGGCCTGGGCAGACTTCTCCGATCAGGTTGGCATTGATTCCGGCAACACCATGTTTCAGCACATGCGCGACGGCACCAAAGCGATCGCGTGTCCTGATGTGGATGTCTTCATCGACTTGGGCGCAGGCATTGGTGATACGGTGCGGCGCTTGCGTGGCACAGCGAAAAAGATCTACGCATTCGAGGCGAATACAGATCTCTTTCAGGCGCAGAAAGCAGAGTGGCATCTCGCGCGTGAGGAGATCGACAATCTGACTGTGATTGGCAAGGCCGCCTGGATCAAGGATGAGGTGCGGCCCTTTGCGATCGATGCCTCAAAGCTACACTCGCATGGATCGAGTTTGTGTTTGGAAAAGAAAACAGGTCATCTTGATGGCCAGCGTGATGTCGAGTGTGTGGATTTCCCTGCATGGTTGCGCTGCCATGTGAAGCCAACAGAAAAGGTTCGCCTCAAGATGGATATCGAGGGCGCCGAGTATGACATCTTGCCGAAGATGCTTGCGGATGGCACGATCAATCTGATCGATGAGCTCCTGATCGAGTGGCATGATTTCAAGATCGGCGTGGCTAAGTCGGTTACGAAGAAACTCACAGCAGACATCAAGCGCGCGGGTGTTCGTGTGCTTCGCTGGAAATAAACCAAACGAGAAGAGAAAGGAATTGTATTATGGCAAGGCATTATGAGCATAAGAATTATGAGGAATATGTTGATCTCCAGATCAGCAGGAATGAGGCGAAAGCCGATCGCCTCTGGATGAACAAGTCAGAAGCGAAAGCGGTTGCCGGCATTGTCAAGAATGCAATCATGAAACCACAGTTCGGGATTTGTCACGGCTCGCGCAATGGGAAAGAGGTCGAGCTTCTGCGGGGGTATATGAAAGGCTGCGAGATTATTGGCACAGACATCGCGCCAAGTGCGGACACGATTCCGCATATGACATGCCAGGACTTTCATCATCCTCGCGCCGAGTGGATCGGCAAGGCTGATTTTATCTATTCCAATTCCCTTGATCATGCGCTCTCGCCAGTGATTGCGCTCGGCACTTGGATGAAGCAGCTCAAGCCTGGCGGGATCCTGATTATCGAGTGGTCGATAAACCACGGCCCAAAAGCCATGAATTCAGCGGATTGTTTTGGCGCGTGGATGTATGAATATTGGCAGATGCTTGCAGGTTTTGGAGAAACAAATTGCTATTCCGTGAAGGATAAGAACGTGGATGGCCGGTGGTTGTTTGTGACTCAAAAGGAGCAAGAGGATGTAGTGTTGCCAGAGGAGCCAGAGGCGAAAGTCATGCTGGCGGATTCAGTCGCAACGGAACTAGAAACCAGAAAGGAGTAGAACCTTGAGCATCAAAATTCTGGGAATCAGCATCATCAAAGATGAGGAGTCCTTCTGTGCGCTCGCGATCGAGAATGCGCTGGCGCTCTGTGATGAGCTCCTGATCCTGGACAACAACTCCACCGATCGCACGCATGAGATATGCGTGAAGATGACGAATCGACATCAAGGCCGCGTTCGCCTGGAGAAGATCGATGATCTGGCATTGAGCCATGAGTATGTTCGGCGCCATGTGAATACAGACACATGGATCTTCGGTGTGGATGGTGATGAGATCTATGATCCGATCGGCCTATCAGCTTTGCGGCTGCGGATCCTGGATGGAATGTATCAGGATCTCTGGCGCGTGCGGTCGCATTTCTTCAATATCGCTGCGCTCCAGAAGTGGCAGAATCATCAAGTTCTTGCGGCCGGCTGGATGGCGCCGCCTTCGCATCCTGTGACCAAGTTCTACAATATGAGCGTGATCAATGACTGGCCGATGGATGAGGGCCGTGCCATCTTTCAGCCAAAGACAAAGATCTGGAAGTCGAAAAAGAAGCCAGGCCAGCGGGACATCTTTGATGAGCTTGATTGGAATGAATCCTTCTTCCGGTGTCTTCATCTTCGATTCATCCCGCGCACAAGTGGCGAGATGGATGCGGATCTGATCTTGGGGCCGCGTCATAACATGAGCGTGAAGCTGCGCAAGAATGCAGAAGTCTCTCGTTGTGCGTATCGAAAAGGACCGATGATCATTGATGAGGTCTCTCCATTCTTTGAGGCCTATGACGATTTGCTTCATCTTGGATTGGTAAAGGAGATTTAACGTGGCGAAGAAAAAGAAGAGAGCGAAGAGAAAGGCAGCAAAGAAACAGCCTCCGCAGGAACAGAAGCCGGCGGCGGAGATCACTCCGGAGCCACAGGAGGAGAGCGGTGAGGCGCCTCCTTCTGTGCTCGATCAGATTGACGCTGCGCCAGCGGGGCATGAATCACAGAGCATCAATCAGGATCAAACTATCGATCCATCGCCTCCATTCCCTCGGAAAAAGAAGAAAAAGTCTGGCCGCCGGAGGGGGCCGCCGTGCAAATACTGCGGCCGGAAGATGGTGATCGCGCGCACAACTCCGCGAGCGGATGGCGGCCGCGTGGTGTACTATGAATGCGATAACCTCGATATGGGGCGGCCAGCCTGGCACAATATCCCATGCGGTGGCAGATGCACCGTGATGGAAGATAAGGCCGGGAAACGCCTGACTGAAAGGCATACGCGCCAGGCATTCACGGAACGCTCTGCTGGCAAAAAGATAGTGGATCCACGAAGACGCACTTGATTTCAGTATAACTGTGGCATAGTCTGAAACTGTCCGGTACATCAAAGCAAGACGGCTGTGAGGAGCCTCACCTTCTTCGGCCGTCTTGTTTTGTTTTAACGTGAGGGATCACTGAATGGCACTCCAAACAACTCTTGAGATGCTGGAAGAAGTCCGGGCCGCGATCACGAAAGTGCTGGGCGGCCAGGCTGTAAACATCGACGGCATCTCCATCACTCGATCCAATCTATCCTTATTGAATGAACGCGAGGAGCTGCTCCTCGCTCGATACAAGCGCGAACAGGGATCGAGCTCTATGTTTACGAAATCACGGCTAGCATAGGAGCAGCATGCCAACAAAGAAAACATCGAAACGGAAAGCATCTCGCAAGAAGCAGGCGCCTGCGCGGACTCGCGAGAACACCACGGCCACTGGCCGCAGCCATCAACCCGATCAGATCTATACAACGCGCCGCCGTTATACGCCAGTCGGTGCGCTGGATTGCCAGGTCAAACCAAACGAGGCCTCTCTCGGATTCCGCTCTGCTTCTTTCGCACGCGAGAACGGCGATGTTGTTGGCGGATCTCATGACTGGCATGCGCAGACAGATCGCAGAACGATGATCCATCAGTCGCGTGGATTCGATCGCGACAATGTGTTTTATGCGGCATTGCTCAATCGCGCGGTCAATGCGATTATGGGGCCAAAGGGATTCATCTTCGATCTCAATACAAAGGATGAAAGAGTCAACGCAGACGCCAAGCGGCTCTTTCGTGAATGGGGCCGGGATCCGGAAGTGCGCGGCCTCTGGGCTTGGAACGGCTTACAGAAGATGCAGCTCCGAGAGACACTGGCAGCCGGAGACATTCTCAATATCAAGATTCGCTCAAAGCGCCAGCTTCAGATGATCGAGGCCGAGCGGATCCATGGCGGCTCTGATGAGTATTCACAAGGCGGCAATCAGGGCGTTCGCAAAAACAAATGGGGCCGCGCCGAGGCTTATGGCGTTGGGAACTATGGTCTTGGCGGCGCTGCGGTTGACACTTCCAATGTGAAATGGATCGATGCCAAAGATTCGATCTTTATGTATAACATCGTCAAGCGCACAGGCCAAACGCGCGGCATGCCAGCCTTGCAGGAATCCTTCCCAAACTTCCATCGGCTGCGTGATATTCTGGATGCCGAGGCCACGGCCTGGGATCGTCTCTCTCGGTTTGCTGTGGGAGTCATGGCAAAGGATGCAGCGGACAAGGGCCAGCTTGCGAGCGTTGAAGATTCGACAAAGACAAATACGGATGGCCACCTTACGGATCGCGTGTCCTATGTCGATCAAGGAACATTCTTCTGGGGCGAGCCTGGTGAGGATCTCAAGGGCATCGAGCAGAACCGGCCGAATCAACATTTTTACGAATCAGTCAAGACATTCCTCCGCCTGATCACCATGGCGATCGGGATGCCGGTGGAGTATCTGCTCTTCGATTTTGAGAAAGCGAATTTCTCGCAGAGCCGATCCACGTTGACGCTGGCCTACTTTGTGTTTCGTGATTGGCAGCAGCTTCTCATCCGGCTCTTTCATCGTAGAGTCTGGAATTGGCTGGCCGGAACATGGGTCTTGGATGGCTCGCTCCAGATCCCCAAGAGCATGGACTTTAAGGATCTACTCAGATATCAGCAGTGGCATGTTCCTGCATTCCCTTGGGTTGATCCTCTCAAAGAGGCCCAGGCCTGGGAGAAGCAGATGGGCATCGGCCTCACAACGCATACGGAGGCGCTGGCCGCCCAGGGCCGCGATCGCGATGAGCAGAATGATCAACGAGAGCATGAGATTAAAGATGCGATCGATCGCGCCAAGAAGCTCACAAAGGAGACAGGTGTTCCGGTTGATTGGCGCATGTTCGCGGGATTGGAAACAGGCAAGACCGAGCGCGCGGCCATGGTGACAAAGGGCAACCCGATCACGATCACCACGCCTGATGATGATGAGGATGATGACAACCAAGGAGATGCCGATGGAAAATAATCAAGAGAGCGGATGGCTGAGTGCTGGCACAGTCTTCGATCAGTCTCCGATTTCTGTTGATCTCGAAAAGGGAATCATCAAAGGCGCATCTGTCATCACGCTTGGCGAAGCGAAAGGCCATGGCTTCCATATCGATTCTGAAATGCTTGACAGTATCGTGCGCTTGAATAATACACAATACTCAAATACCGAGCGCGGTCTCAAGTCACGTTTTGGACATCCGAATCTTTCAGGCACTGCGCTCGGAACATTCCTCGGCCGATTCAAGAATCTCCAGCGTGATGGTGATCGAGTGCTTGGCGATTTCTTCGGATCAAAGTCTGCGCGCAGCACGCCGGATGGAGATCTCCTCGGCTATGTTTTAGAGCTGGCCAAAGAAGAGAAAACCGCGTTCGGGATCTCCACAGTGCTCAATCTTGGCCAGGCTTACACGCGCAATGATGTCGGAGAGAAGATCCTGATCGGTGATTCGAGCGCGCTTGAGAAAGATCAGAAACTATTTCGTGAAGTCAATGAGGTGATCGCTGCGGATTTCGTGGATGATCCTGCAGCCAATCCGGATGGTCTCTCTTCGGCATGGAACCTTGGATCCATGGCCGGCCAGGTCACTCGATTCCTGGACACGCATCCAGAAGTCTTCAAGATGCTTCATAGTAAGCCGGAGATCCTCTCGAAATTTATGGCGCGGTATGAAGAATACCTTGCGCGCCAGGGCCTGGCACAGCTCTTTCGCTGTGAGTGCATCGATTGCGGATACAAGCAAGAGAGTGAACAGCATTGTAATGATCTCAAATGTCCTGAGTGTGGTGGCCAGATGCGCCGCGAAGAGCGGCCCGGGCCTGGCCGAATGAGTAAACTGCAGCCTGGGCCAGATGGCTCCAGGGCAGGATTGATAACAAGTGCCGGAGCAGATGCTGCCGGTCTAACCCAATCTGATGAGGAGAAAGATATGGAAATGAAAGAAACGCTGGCTGCTTTGAAAGCGGAGTTTCCGGATCGACCGGAATTCGTCATTGCGCAGCTGACGAAAGGCAATGATCTGGAAGCAGCCAAGGGTGAGTTCCAGGCTCTGCGTCTCACTGAGCTGGAAGCGGCGAACACAGAGCTCAAGGCCGAGGCCAAGGTGCTCAAGGATGACGCTGCCAAGAAGGACGCAGCGGCTGAGAAGCTCGCTGCCGAGAAGGTAGAGACGGCACGCCTGGCCAAAGAGGTTTCTGATGCTGGCGAAGAGGGCGAAGGCGTGGAGCATCAGCCTTCAACCGATGGCGATGCAGATGTGCAATTCACGGCGCTGGCCAAGAAGTATGCGCTTGACAACAAGGTTCCGTATACTAAGGCCATTCTCGCAGTGGGAGAGGAGCATCCGGAGCTCGCGAACAAGGTGGGCGCATAAGGCTCATTATGGGGATCGCAGCCAGACGGCTGCGGCCATTACAAACTGAATATGGACAATGAACAGGAGACGAATAATGTCCAGTGAAAACAATGGGCCGAATGTAACATTTCAGGCTGGTGAGGCTGTCACTCATCACGCGCTTGTGATGCTGGAAGCTGCCAGCGCAACGATTCCTCCGGAGGTTATCGAAACCACCGGCGGTCAGAACGCTGATCTCACTGTGCTCGGCACGGTTGCCGGCGGTGAAGATGGCCCTGGCGATGTTGCCGATGGCGATCCGGTGAACGTGCGTATGCTGAATTGCGTGGCTACAGCCAAGATGATCGCAGCGAAGGCGATCGCCGTGGGAGATGCTTGCTTCTCGGCTGCTGATGGCAAGGTCACAGATGCCACCACAAGCGAGAGCTTCATTGGCATCGCGGTCGAGGCTGCTGCAGATGATGGAGACATCATCGAGGTGGCGATCCAGACACAGACGTATGACGCGGTTGACGCAACGTAGTTTTTTGATTTTTGGCGCGGGCTAGGGTGACGGCCCGAAAGGCCAGCCAGGGAGGCTGGCGAGCTCGCGCCACTTGAAGAATCTCCCGAGGTCTCCTCCCAGGCCGATGAAAGGGAATATCATGGCTGTAGCATATGGCGGAACAATTCCTGCTCCTTGGGCTGCTCGGGCCACGGTGCGATTTGATCCAACAGATCAGAATTATATCGCGAACCAGGTTGCGCGACCGATCGGCGTTGAGGAGAAGGCGGGAATGCTTCCCTATGTCGGGCGCCAGGGCATGGTTCCGGATGGCACAAGCTCCAAGCGTGCGCCAGGATCCGCGTATCAGCGCGATGATCTCCAGGCCAATGGCACTGCCTATGAGTGCTTGAGCTATGGCCGGGAGGGTACGGTTCCGGTCGAGGTGCAAAAGCGTTACCAGTCGATCATGAACGTGGTTGCTCTGGGCGCCATGAAGGCCAGAGGCAAGCTCGCTGTTGATCGCGAGATCCGGATCGAAAACTTGATCATCAACACAACCACGTTCACAGGCGCGGCGCTTTACAAGGATTACAAGGCAACGCCATGGTCAACGGCCGGCACGGATGTCCTGGCGCAGATCCGCTTTGCCAAGGATGCGATGCGCAGCAACTCCGGCATGCAGCCGAATGCGGTGGTCATGGGCCGTGGCGCCATGAACAATCTCAAGTTTGTGAACTCAGACATCCAGGATCGCCTCAAGTATGTGATGCGAGCATCGCCTGGCATCATCGAGGCACAGATGGCTGATCTCTTCGAGGTCAAGTATATCATCGTCGGTGATGCGATTTACGACAGCGGCAACGAAGAAGACGATGACATTACCGGAACGGATATCTGGGGCGATGATTATGTCCAGGTGTGCCGTATCGCAGAGACAGACGATCCAGAAGAGAATTGCATCTCGCGGATCATCAATTGGCAGGCCATGGGCGCTGGCACGGATTCAAGCGTCGGGTATTACAACGAGCAGCAAACCAAGAGCACGATCGTGCAGGTCGATCAGTACAGCGATGAGCTGATCATCGACACAAAGATGGGCTTCCTCCTTCGGGTCGAAACCTAGAAGCATTTTCAAGTCTGCCTCCTGGGAGCTATAGCGCTCCCAGGAGTTCTCTTTCTGGAGATGCTGATGGGCGTGATCGAGGATGCGGTGGATGATATTCTCAGCGATCCGGATCTCCGGATCTCTGTCACATACACGCCGGCCTTGACAGGCACGGCAGCCTCTCTCACAAATGTCGGTCGCACATCTTGCCCTCGAGACTATCTCGATGCAGATGGCGTGCGTGTGATGGCTGGAATGCGCACGTTCTACATCCTGGTTGATGATCTTCTGGTGGAGCCAGTGCGCAGGGATACGATTGTTTTCAATACAGAAACATATAGCGTGGTACAGCATACTCGCGCGGTGGGCGAGGAGCATTATGAAGTCGATGCACAGCTGGAGGATTCTTGATGCCTCTAGTGATGACCGAAAAACAGTTTGCCAAATGGGCGAAAGAGGTTGGCGATCGCCTTCCGGAATATGGCTGGATCCCAGCCTGGAAGAAGATCGGCGCCTATCTCAAGAAGCAGCAAAATATAAGACTTCGAGCGCATAAGAGCCCAGAGGGAAGATCCTGGAAAAAGAAATGGACAAAGCCAGCGCCACAGATAGGAGACAAGGCGCCGATGTTTCTGGATGATGGTAGCGTGATCCATCAGCAGATTAAATCCGGCCGAGAAAAGAAACGGGCCAGAGACTTTCGGAAAAAGAGAGGCCCTCCCTTAAAACAACAGAAGGCACTCATCCGCACAACGGGCAAGTTTCGCGTGCGGTCGATTCTGGATTTTCTAGTCACGAAAGCAACCGGCCGATCGATCCGGATGAGCAAGCATAAGTTTGAATATGGATACACGCCAGGCACGCAATGGATCGAGAAACTACAAAACGGAGGATCCTATTTCGGCCAGGCAGTGCCCAGGCGTGAGATTGTTGGCATGAACGCGAATGATGTGAAAGAGGTTGAGAAGATCATGGCTGATTTTGTGAAGAGGCGCCTCAAGAAAGGCCGCTAACTTGAAGGAGTGAGATCATGAGAAGTATGATTCTGTTTTGCCTTATTTGTTCGTTATTTTTTCTACCTCTCTGCGGCTGCAATCAAGAAGACATTGCCAGGCAGATGAAGGAGATCCAGCAGCACATCGACAAAGCCAACGAACAGCTCCAGCGCCTCGAGGTGATCGCGAAGGCATTCAAGGAGGCCGGGATCGGAATTGAAAACGCGCAGATGAGGGAAGTGACTGCGGCCATTGCGAAAGCGAAAGCGGTGGGGGAGGCTGGCCAGAAGAGACTTGAGGATTTGGATACTGCAACGGGCTCCTCATTCCCTGTTCTTGGCGTGGGAGGTGGCACTCTTGGCAGCATCATCACCGGAATAGGATTGATCATATCCGTGGTGAAGAACATCACGAAGAGCAAACAGGTTGTGAATCTTAAAACAGAATTGAAAGCTACAACGGACGGCCTTGATTCAGTGATCCGCGCTGTGAATCCAATCGCAGGGATCGGCGCCAAGATCAAGGAGGAGGCGCCACGAAGTACGCCAGGTGGTGAGGTTGTCAAGGCCAGGTATAACGCTGTCATAACACCAGGATAAGAGAGGAGCATCATGAGAGACAAAACCATCAGCATCACGTTCGCCCTCTGCCTTGTTGTGTTGATCGTGACAATATTCTCCGGCGTTGTGGGTTGGTTTTCGACAGGCTTTGCGAGCTGTGACAAGGTGGCCGGGGTTGAGGAAAAGCAGAAGATGATCGAGAAGCAGCAGGACATCCTCCGCGTGGAGACGCGCGCCGGCTTTGATCGCATTGCAGTGGAGCAGCGTGAGCAGCGCAAGGAGATGCGAGCTGGCTTTGATCAAGTCATGGGCCGTGATCGATGATCATCGGCTGGGCTCTCATCACTTGGGCTGTGATCGCTGCTGCGCTCCTGGCCTGGGCGATCCACAAGCGCGCGATCGAGGAGGCTGCCATGGGGCCATGCAGATTCTGCGGAATTAGAAGAGGGCCAGGCTTCTTCATACGCGGAGAGATCGGAGAGCTTGTCCGCGCCTGGCTGAATTATCAGCCGGCTGATTGTCTCTGCGATGAATGTTGGACGCCGATCGAGAAAGTGTATAGGCGAAGGATGCATCTCAGAAGTCAGAAATATTAAGGAGTATGATATGCTTTTTGACTGTGCCATTCATAGACAGACCGGGGCGTTTATTGATGCTCGACCGCATCCACGAATTATAGGAAAGAAGGCCGAAGAAATTGCCCGCGTCGTGACTGTGAACGTTAATCCGCAAGACGTTGCAGACTTTCCTGTTGACGTTGGAGGCTTGTCAGTATTGGCAAGTTTAATCTCTAGCGCACTCGTTGACGGCGAAGCGAACGCAGAAGTGAAAGCCTTAGAGGATGCCAAGGATCTCCTTGAGGCGTCTGGGAAGTATACAGTAGCAACAGCAACCGTAAAGGCAAACTAATGGCTACACACACGTTAGGCTTCGATGAAGATGACAGCGCAGGTGATTTTGAAACCATGCCGCTACTTATAGCGGCGCTAGGCGTTTCCGTCAACCTTGGGGATACGGTTCAAATCCGGTACCCGAAAACCGAAAAGTATCCATTCTGGCAGACTGGTTTTGGGCGCATCACTGCGGATGCGTTTAATATCGAGGTGATGTATGATGACATTTGGTTTGCTGGTAACGAGTGGACAGTTGAGTTTATCGCAATCCGGCATGACCTCGGTGGTAATACGATCACGCTGAAAGGTATTCGCACTTTAGGTGGAACAACCCCAGTGTTTGAGAATTTTAGCATGACAAATGGAACGGTGGTGCTTGATAATTGGCGTGTGTTAGGAAATAAACATTCTGCCTATTCGATCTACGGTCGGGCCGCCGTTGCCGATTTAGTATGCAGAAATGTAGAAGTGGTAGGCAGTAAAGGCAACAATTTTTATCGGGCGACCTGTAGCCGTTGCACCTCAATCGGACACTCTGTTAGAGGCTTTCATTCATGCGCGGTAGACCACTGCGTTTCAGCAGGAAAAGCATCAGGCGATTTTTACTTGTCCTCTTCCCAGACATACTGTTTTTCTGGCGATGCTACGGCAGGCGTTGCTAATGGGTGCCAGAATA
>Ga0207997_1001861_pt1 | contig 10768 bp, 16 predicted proteins | sample AntAceMetag02UKN_FD_184777 | JGI IMG/M metagenome (GOLD analysis project Ga0207997, IMG submission 184777) | Saline lake microbial communities from Ace Lake, Antarctica - Antarctic Ace Lake Metagenome 02UKN (SPAdes) (version 2) | ecosystem: Environmental > Aquatic > Non-marine Saline and...
CGCGCATCGATGCCTACGAGAATGGAAATATATCCGCCGATTCAGCGGAAGCTGTATTAGAAAGGGTCAATCAAAGATGAGGATCAAGGTTCTCTCCTGTGCAGAACAGGAGTTTTCCGAAGCGGTAGACTACTATAACGATCAGTTTCCTGGCCTTGGATATGAGTTTGCAGTAGAAGTCCAGAATACGTTCGACCGCATCCTCTCCTTCCCTGAGGCATGGCCCCCATTCTCCAACCGTACGAGACGTTGCATAATTAACCGTTTCCCATACGGTGTTGTCTATCAAGTCCGCCAAGACTGTATACTGGTAGGCGGCATTATGCACATGAAACGTAATCCAAAACGTTGGCAAGAACGATTGGAGCAGGTATTGGGCGAACCAGGCGCTCAAGCTGACCGGAAAGGCTGATGCAGCTATCGGACGTTTTATTTTTAGCCTGCGTTTTTTCCGGGTAGTATGCTTTTTCCATCGGCCCCTTCCGGTAGTTTAGTTTTTCGATAAGCTTAAAAAAATAAGATGATTAAAGAATTTAAAAAGATTATCGGGACTCAAGCCTACTCAACATTTCTTAATATGCTGAAGGAGATTGGCCCCGATGCGCGTACTCACCGGATCAGCGTAGTAATTGCGGCCATATTGCGATTTGCGCTCAGCAAACTTCCAGCTCACTGTGAAGAAGGGACACTTGCCCAAGCTTTGTTGAGTCTTGAAGAAGAGCCCTATTTAGTCGAAGAAGGGTCCGAAGAGAGTAAGATGGTCTTTGATTTGATAGAGGAGCTCTGTCATGAAGCAGGGATGAGCAATTTGCGCGTATCTTCAAGGGGGGAACGATACAGTACAGCGGAAAGCGCTATTGCGGAGTACGTCGCTTGGTATAACATGCCCTGGGAAGATTACTGAGCCGAACCACCCGCTCAAGCCGACCCCTTACCGCTTTGCGGCTGCGGAGTCGGCTGGGTTGGTCAAAATAAACAACCGCCCTCAACATCTTTCAGTAGTCATCGGGGCGGCTGAACTTGGCGATAAGCGGGACCGCTTGCGGTCCCGCTTATCGGTGAGCTGAGCAGCAAGCTCACCGTTAGAGGCCTTGTTTTTGCCATACAATTATATGTATTTATATATTGCCACACTTCATGGCTTTATGGTATATTATGACCGTGAGAAAAACACTATTTGAATGGGATGAAACAAAGAATAATCAGAACCAAGCTAATCATAGTATATCTTTTGAAATCGCTCAGTATGCTTTCGCCGATCCAAACCGTATTATTGCTGAAGATATAAGCCACAGTCAAAAGGAGAAACGATATTACTGTTTTGGCAGACTCGAAGATGGAATCGTGACAGTCCGCTTCACATATCGCAGCAACGTGATCCGTATTTATGGCGCAGGCTACTGGAGTAAAGGGAGGAAAATATATGAGAAAGAAAATAAAATACAGTAATGAACCCCTGGATAATCTTCAGATAATTGATGATTTTCTACCTTCTCCGGAGGAATTGACCTTCAAGGAAGACAACGTAAAAATCACCATTGCTTTAAGCAAGTCCAGTGTGGATTTTTTCAAAAGAGAGGCAAGAAAACACCAAACGCAATATCAGAAGATGATCCGACGTCTCCTCGATTTCTATGTAGCACACCATTAAACCCCGGCCTCTAACCCGCTCAAGCTGACCCCGACACGCGGTTCCGCCGGTGTTGGGGCAGATCAGCTTTTCATTCGACAAGAGAGGAGAGACATCTGTGGACAATCAAGTCTTCGTTTTCAAGGTGGCGCTGAAGTACGCCAAACGGATCTGGAGGCGGATCGCCATCCCCGGCGACCATACACTGGCAGACCTGCACGATGCCATCTTCGACGCCTTTGATCGGTTCGACGAGCATCTCTACTCCTTTTACTTCACGGCGAACCCAAGCTCCAAGAGCAGGAGCCGCCTTCGCGGTGTTCCGGAATACACGCATCCCCATTCTCAAACCGGGAACAATGCGGCAGCTACCCGAATTAGCAGCTTACGCCTGAACCTTAAGGACAGATTCGAGTACTTGTTTGATTACGGAGACGACTGTTGGCACGAGATCACGCTCGAAGAAACGCGGCCGATGGAGACGGGCCAGACGTATCCGCAGGTCATCGCTGCCCGGGGGGATTCACCTCCCCAGTACCCCGACATGGAGGAAGAATAGGACTTGCCAGGCTCCGCTCAGAGGGGTGACTACTCTTGGTCCGGAATACCCGGCTACTTTCACCGGTCAGGCACTAAATATATTTCAGACATAATCTTCCCACGGCATGGCATACCAGTTCGTAAATTCTGCGATTGCTCCCTCAGCAATTGTGTATGGCATTCCTTTGGAGGTCGCACGGGAGTTCTGCATGCCTGCTTTTTCACATAAGGTGTCGATTAATTCCTCCAGTCTCGCGACTTCCTCCGATTGTTCGTTAACCAGGTAAGGCTCCTCCGATATTACAAGAAGGGCTTCTCCGAGTGACCCCTCCTCGCAATGAGCCGGGAGTAGATCGAGAGCATATTTCAACACGGCTGCGATTACGATACTGATCCGCTGCGTCCTGGCATCCGGGCCAATTTCCTCCAGAAACCTGATGAAGGATAAAGACATCTGTTGCCCGACGATCTGTTCGAATTCTTTCAGCATAGATTTTTTCAATCACCCAATCCTTGCAAAGAACCTCAGCTTGTTCTAAGACGGTTTTGGTTGCTTTCTCCTGTTTATCCGGGGGGGTATTCGTATTTCCGGAGAATTCTTTTTACCATAATCCGGATTTTGGCGCGGACATTCTCCCGGACGGTCCAGTCGATGGTTACACTTTTTCGAACAGTTTTGACCAGTTCAGGGGCGATTTTTCACTGCGCCTTCGATTATCTTCGAAGATTGCCCTACTGCCCCTTTAGTGCCCGTTTCATGTGAGGCAATTGAGTCATTTCTGAATCGTTGGTTGTCTGTTCGATGGGCCATTTCTGTTCTTCGCACGAATTCCTACTGTCTCAATCCGATGATGTCCTACAATAACATTCCAGCATCGCGTTCGGTGGGCTTCAATAATCGCATTAGAATCAAAAAATATTCTCCGTACTGCCATTCCGTTAACACTCCTCAGAGATCAAACGGAACAGGCAAATCATATATTTTGAATAGTCCCGCTAATTCTTCAATTGTATAGTCGAGTAGTTTCGCGGTTTTCCGAACAGAAATAAAACCTCTATCAATAGCTTCGTGGAGCTTCTCTGTAAATATCCTCGAAAAAGGGAGTAGATCTTTGTCCCTATACCCTTTCTTTTCCGAACTGAGCAGGTGTTTAAGGGAAGTAATATCCCTTTTCGAAATCCATTGGAGGTTGAGAAGCCGATAATAAAGAGCTTTTCCGGAGACATGGAATTTAGGAGCAATCTTGTTAATCCATTCGGTCACCGACGCTGAACCACGCTTTTTCCAAAGCGGAGCGAGGCTACGTTGAGGCATGAGAATACCGGCGGCGAAAGCATCGGCAAGTTTTTCTTCCCGGGGTCGAGATGATGCGCTGATTGACGGTGATTCCTTGTGCCTTGGAGGCAAAGTTTCCCATGTGAGAAGATGAAAAAGTTCGTGGGCTCCGTCATAGTTGCGACGGTAAGAGGGCTCATCGCGATTGATCAGGAGAGAACTGAATTGAGGCAAACGACAAGCAGCTCCGGAGATGTCATGACCCGCCTTTACTCGAAGTACCAGCATGCCAAGACCCCTTTCTAAAAATCCGCGGAGTGTTACAGCGGGAATCTCCCCCAAATTCCATGTTTCCGCCAGCCCTTCCGCTAAAGAAGTAACTTTTTCATACGAATCGGTTTTTTTTACCCTGATACCTTGATCCACCTGTATGTGGGGACGACCAATAAGCCTGCCGAGATGCCTGTAAGCAGCCAGTATATTCCGCATTTTTGCTTCAAATGCATTTAGCTTTGGTAGTGCCGCCGTGGCTCTCCAGGAAAATTGTCCTTCTTGAGGCGGGAGAATAAAAGGATCGGTGAAAAAATCTAAAGGCTTACTGAAAATAGAAATCAAGGCGGCAAGCTCATCTACCTTTATCCTGCGTTCTCCAACTTCAATAGCCCCTAATGTCTGCCGGTCCTTGAATCCGATTTTTTTTGATAACTCAAACTGTGTTAAGCCGGCTTCTTCACGGGCTAATTTAATTCGATCCCCGATAAACCTGTCAAAATTTCCATTCTTGATTGTCATAATTTACACTCTTGTATAAAAATATTTAAGATCCACAATTCACCACATATAGATTAAGATCGACAGGATGGTCGTTTAGTGATGATTTCATAAAAGGTAATACTACGCTTTCTCAACATTTCAAACCGTAAGTTTAAGACATAACCAATATACTATACACTCTACACTATGGCAAGATAAATCTTGCATTATGTATAATGCAAGATACTTTAGTTTTCCGCTTTCCACTCTTTCATTCTTTCCTTTAGGCAGACGAAAACCTCGGGGCGTTTGCGGACGAAGACGGGGAAGAATAAAATATGTCATCCCAGGGAACAAAGTTAAATCTCTTGTAATATTATGGTAATAGTATATTATAAAGGGCGTATGTTATTCTTTCATGATAACAAATCGGAGGAAATGAAATGTCAAAGTCTCTTACTATAGAAGTCCCCTCAAAAAGAACCTGTGTTCTTGCTGTAAAGCCTTCTGATGGGAAATCCGTAATTTCTCATGGCACGAAGATGAAAACAGTACTCGAAAAAGCAAGAAAAGCCGGCGAAGAGTCTCCTATGATTTTTCATGTCCCCCGTCAGGGGCAACGCTATATTTACTGATCCTGATGAAGGATTATGCCTAAGTATTCTTACCCTCTTGTTAAGTATCATTTCCCGGACAGTTCCTCGGAAGCATCCGCTTTCCACACATTGGTGCCACTCAAAATATCTAACCCGGAAACCGGTCAAAGCGTTCGTATTACAGGTCTTGTCGATACTGGCGCTGATGCTTGTCTCTTTCCCGCTGATGTTGCGGAGGCTACAGGGCATGATTTGAAAGGGGATGGTGTCAAATCAAATGTTAATATCGGCATTGAACAGACAAACGTGACCGTTTATAAACATACCTTCATACTGGAACTCCTTTCGCCGAATTACCAGAATACTGTTTGGTCGTCCGGAGAAATCGAAGTTGATTGTACAGAAGCTAATCCGCCGGTATTATTAGGGGCAATAGACTTTTTGAAATTTTTTAACCTCACCATTGATTATATTAATGAGAGACTCTATCTGGAATGGTAATCACCTGGGAGGATAACGGGTCAGAGATTATCGCTGGAGTCGGTTGGCCGGTTTTTCACTCAAAATATTGTTCTTCTCAGCGACCGGTATAGTACTCCCAGTCAATAGTCCGGGCTTGACCCTGCGTCCAAGACGAGCCGCATTTCACTGAGTTTCAATCCATTCAAAATCATGAATGGCGGGAGAATCAGAGGCGGCGTAAACATAAGGAGACGATAGTTCTTTCAGAACCTGAAGGATCGCCGTGGTTTTGCCGGTTTGACGGGGACCAGTAATTATCTGGATAAAACGGCGCTTCTCACCCAAACGCAGCTTTAATTGCCGAACTATATCTTTTTGATAAGCAGGGAGTTGCACTTGTCGCGTCCCATTATAAATAAGACTGGCGTCCCAGGTAAATGAGAATAGATTAGCAGCTCTTCTCCGGCAAAAGTACTAAGCCGGAAAGACAAAATTTTTTTGTCTAAATTTAGTCACTTACCCCATTTCCCGGGCGGGATAAGGGGGGCAGAAAGAAATACATGGCAGTGTTATGAGGAAGGATTGGGCCCCAGTTTTCCCCTAATTTAAATTTAATCATTTACAGGCTACTTATATTCTTATATACTATTAAAAACTCACAAATTTAACTGGTTCAATAATGAAGAACTATTAGAAGGCAAAGGTTATGGCGACTACCATTAATCAGGCTTTTGAGGAATTGAAAACAAACCTCGAAATTACGGGGCTACAACAATCTACTGTATCTATACGGCAACAGAATGTACGAGCTGCTGTAGAAGATGAACTTGAAGTTCTTGACTCATTTTTAACAGGTTCTTATTCGAGGCATACAATGATTGCCCCGCTTAAAGAATCAGATATAGATATTTTTACAATATTAGCCCCTAAATATTTTCATCACTTCAATGGCCAAAATGGTGGCCAGGCTGGTCTACTTGATTTGGTTAAACGAGTTTTAAAAAACACTTATCCAAAAACTCCAGATATCAGTAGGAATGGGCAAGCCGTTACAATCCAATTTACTGATTTTAAAGTAGATGTTGTGCCAGCTTTTACTAGAAAAGGTGGGGGTTATTTAATGCCAAACTCTATTAGTCAGACTTGGATTTCCACTGACCCTAAAAAGCACGTAGAAATTATGTCAGAAGCCAATAAAGCACATGATGGTGATTTAGTCCCTCTGGTTAAAATGATTAAAGCATGGAATAAAATCATAAGTTCCTTTTTTACCTCATTTCATCTCGAAGTGATGGTCTTGCAAATATTAAACAATATAACTATTTCTAACTTTCCTTCTGGAGTTCGATATTTCTTTGATAAGGGGAGAAACTATGTGAAACAAAAAAACCCCGACCCTACTGGCTATAATGAAGATGTTGGGAGTTATTTAAACACTCAGGAAAGAATCAATGATGCTGTAAGCAGATTTGAGACTGCTTATGAAAGAGCGATAGAAGCTGAAGAATTGAATAGAAAGAGCTATACTGAAGACGCAATAGATACTTGGAAAAAAATATTCGATGATTATTTTCCTTCGTATGGATAAAGGAAAAATATGAAGATTCAGACCACAACAGAAGAGAAAGTCGCTTCAAAATCTTTAGAAGCTATTATTAAGGAAGCTAAGAGAATTGAAGAAAATGGGCTTTATACATCGAAAGGGCATTTTACTTCAGCAAATTATTGGTCTAAATTTCATTTATGGGTCGGAATCCCAACACTTGTTTTAGCTACTATTGCTGGAACCGCAGCTTTAGGGCAGTTTGATACTAAAAATATAATTGCCGGTGTATTATCAATTATTATTGTACTATTTACAGCAATCGCAACATTTTTGAATCCAAAAGAGAAAGCGAGTAACCATTTAACTGCAGGAAATCATTATGATTCCCTATTAACGAGGGCACGAATATTTTGGACTATTGAGTGTCATGGGGATAAAACTGAGGAAATATTAACAGAGAAATTGATGTATTTATCTGAGGAAAAAGATAGATTAAATCGCGAAAGTCCACAGGTACTTAAATGGGCGTTTAAAAAAGCAAGAAGAGACATAGAGGAGGGTGAAGCAAGTTACAAAGTCGACGACGAAGAAGCTAAATAACAGGGTTTCCATAATATGAAATATTTGCAAGGCCAACTCCCAGCATAGCTGGTGAGGGCCTTGTGGCTATAAAACTTTTCCCCGCTTTCGATATTCACCTGATACGGTAGCCAAGCTTGATCCTGTATTTGGTGCCCCCCAGATCGGCTTTTAATCGCAAACTAAGCCTATTTCTATCGCCTCTCGCAAATGCCAGAGCTCCGCGTTCCACATCAGCCTTTTTTCCCCATCGTCCTTTTCTTGGGTACAAACGAAAGCCCGCACTATTGAAAACGCGGGCTTTTTAAGGACATTCAAAGAAGTTCAATAAAACTGGAACTTTTACTTTTCCAATGCTTCTAAAATTTTGACCAATGCCGACTTATTATTCGTTTTAATTTGATGTTCCCAGAATCTTAATACCTTCCAGCCTTGTTTTCTCAAAAACGCCGTATTTCTTCGGTCCCTCGCTCTATTCTTTTCTATCTTTTCCCTCCAGAAGTCATTTTTTAAGAGATGCTTCCATCTGGGATATTGCCAGCCGTGCCAGAAATCACTGTCCAAGAAAACGCATACTTTACGCCTAATAAAAACGATATCGGGCGTGCCTCTTAAGCCTCTTAGATGAGTATGAAATTTCTGCTTCGTAGCTTGGGTCAGGGCGCTAAGAAAGTCGGTTTCGAACTTCGTGTTTTTAGAACGAATCGTTGACATCAACTTCGCTCGCCCATCTTTTGAGAGTTTATCGTCCGAGCGGAGCTTTTTAAAATTTCTTCCTTGGTAGTTCCTGATCTTCATTATTTTTATTTAATATTTATTTTGTATTCCTTTAAAGCTTCTCTTAAGCGAAGAGGATGTTTGGAACTTTCGCGAGAATCTCCCAATAAATGAATAACGACTTTTTGAGCGCCCTTTAGTGTGCCGCTCGCGTTTTTTAAGAGGAGGTCTACCCACTTGTCGAGGATTTTGCCTTTTGGTATTTTTTTGAGTCCCCAGTGATGGGCTATTTCTTTGGGATCGACGTTTTCTAGGTAGTCGAAGATTTGTGGAGCAAGGCGCTTTAAGTTAAGGAATATTCTGGGAACTCGCTTGTAAGATACGCTTCCGATTTTTATTTCATCTTGGCCCCCGGCAGTAAACCGATCTCTTAAAGAAGGGTCCACAATTCCGTGTCTTCCGGCCAGCCAGGTAGCTAATCTATAATATTTGGTCGGGCTATTACTGAATATCTCCGGGAAATTAGCCATACCTTTTACCCTATAAACATCTCTTGTCTCAGCGTCTAAATTTCGCCAGAGGCTTACGGTAAGTTTTCCGGCGATCTCGCCCGCTCCCGTATCCATCCACCATGGTTCTTCTCCAGGTTTCGCGACGCTTCGATAATAGGAGATTAATGGAATTATAGGATTCTTTGATTTTCTGATTTTATCGTAGGGCATTTTTACTTTATTGAAGATCGTTTTTGCTTCGCCCAAGTCCATGTCTATGAGATATCTTGGAGAATGGGTGATGGCGATATCGTAGAGGCAGTCTTCATATTTTCTGAAACGGAACCCGACGGGGACGGAAAGCTTTCCAAAAAGGATATATATCCTTTCAACGGATTCAATCCGGGTTGACTCTAGAACGCTATTCCCTGTTGTCTTCCAATGATCCTGGCGGGTCGATTTAACCTCCACTCCGTAATATTCCCCGGCTACGATGTCGGGAAATTTATATCCGGATATTAACTCTATAGAATCCTCAAAAGCCCCGCCTTTAGCTGTTTCGTTCATCGAGTCAAACACATCGTTTTCAAATCGCGCGCTCGTACGAGATAGGAAATACTTGGGTCTTCTCCCGGCTTGTTTATCTAGTAAACAAACGGTTTCATCGAGTAAGGTTTCGAACTGTTTTGAATCACCGTTTGAGGCATGAGTGAAGATCATTTCAAACCCCCTTCTTAAAGAGCTTGGGCCACATTTCTTGCAGTCTCCTCGCTATGTGATAAGCGAGAAGTGGAGGGACGGCGTTTCCAACTAGTTTATAGCCGTCAGTGACGCTCAACTTAATGCCAGATATCTTTCTTTGAGAGTTGATAACGAAAGCGTAATTATCCGGAAAAGTCTGAATGCGGGCGCACTCTCTAAGCGTGAGTCTGCGTTCTTTTAAGCCGGCGTTCAATTCTTCTTTATGGTTGCCGCCGTGTTCTTTTGATAATCGTCTAAATTCGATGTTGCCATGATGTTCCGAGCGGATAGTTGGTCCCGAAGTATCAAGGTTTACTTCCGTTTGCCCTTGGCAATGTTTACCCATCCACTTGGCTCCTGAATAGCTCGCTTGCGAAAGATCGTTTTTCGCTTCTTCTGGTTCAGGCAAACCAGAGAGAGCCTGTCTAACGGTGACGTAAGGCTTTAAATTATCTAGCCGTAAGGACAAAGTCATGGCTGGGCCATGAGTTGGGATAGGGTAAGGATCGTATGCGAGCGGGATTCTTTGCTTTTCGAGGGCTTCGACCGCTTCAGACCTAAGTTCGCTTCTAAGGAAACCATAGAAAATCACTCTGCTTCTTGTTTGAGGAACGCCGTAGTCGGTGGCGCGAAGAACTCTCGCCGGGAGGACTAGATACCCGTCTTTACCAATCTTCCTGAAATCATTCTCAATTATCGTTTTTACGTTGGTCAGGCTAACAAGACCTTTCACGTTTTCGGCGATGAAGACCTTGGGCCGAACTAAATCAATCACGTCTCTCATCCAGACGTATAACTTGCCACGATTTTCTTCACTTGGTTTATCCGTAATTTGGAGTAAGTCGCCTCGGTGGCTCCTGTGAGATTTGAAGCCTAATCGTTTACCCGCCACGCTGAAATCTTGACATGGGAATCCCCCAGTGACCACATCAACCTTATTAGGAAGTATTTCTCGGTTTCCGTTTCGAGCTCGCTTTACAAGGTCGACAATGCTGTCGAGGTTAAATACTTCCGGTTCCACCTTCTTCTTGGAGAAGAAATCGTTAAGCCACGCATTTCTGGCGGCCGGCCAATTATCATTGCAGAAAAGGATTTCGAAATTGGTGGGCTTAAGGCGAGTAAATATTTTTTTTATTGTTCGTTCTGACCAGTCCGGGTGTAATTTCTCATTCAGGGACGCGGTGAGAACGTCGAAACCACCCTCAAAACCAATGTCCATCCCGCCACAGCCGGTAAACAGAGATAAAACCTTTTTGACTTTCATTTCAGATCTCGTAATAAATCTTAATAATTTATTTCGTCTAACACTTTAACCCGGAATCGGCAAGTAGCACCGGGAAATTGTTATAACTCAAACTGATTAGTACGATTAAAGCAAATTCATTGTTGAAAATATTTTACAGATTATTTTAAGAAAAATGGCCTCCTTGTTTTTTC
>Ga0207997_1001862_pt1 | contig 10767 bp, 21 predicted proteins | sample AntAceMetag02UKN_FD_184777 | JGI IMG/M metagenome (GOLD analysis project Ga0207997, IMG submission 184777) | Saline lake microbial communities from Ace Lake, Antarctica - Antarctic Ace Lake Metagenome 02UKN (SPAdes) (version 2) | ecosystem: Environmental > Aquatic > Non-marine Saline and...
AAGTTCTAACTAGATCTAAGATTTCAGAAACCTTCTTGGTACTAACTCTAGTAACAGATAAAGCATTGTCAGTTTCTATCGCGGTCATCCTCTCAAAGCTCTTCCTTGTAGCTTGCGCAGCTTCTTAAGAAACCCTTTAGGTAGAAAATTCCTGTCGTGAACCTTGAAGTAGTTAAGAAAATTAGACAGCTCATAATCCCATAACGAAATAATGATCTTCTCATGCTTGGCAGCACATTCTTCGGCTGCCAACTGTGCAGTTTCTCCCGAGAAGACTCGACCACAAACCGTACACTTTACTTTTGTAAAATCCATTTCTCCTCCTATTGTTAAACGTATTGCTATTATACACTAAAACACCTACTTTGTCAAGTAGCAGTTTTGAAGTTGGGTCTTGACAGAAGGCGACTTATATGGTATCATATGACTCATAGGAGGTACACAGTGATCTATGAATACGTAACTGAACCTACATCGGGGATTAGACTTGAGAAAGATTACATTGGATTTGATGTTGAAACTAGTGGATTGAATCCTAGAAAAGATTCCTTACTATTAGTTCAGCTATCCGATGGAGAACGCACCTATATTTTTGATTGTCGAGTTCTACCATCTGACTATATGAAATCAATTTTTAACCAGTTCTCAGACAAAATTTTCATCGCACATAATGCAAAGTTTGATGTTGGATTTGTGTTTGCGAACTATGGGATTCTTATTAGAAATGTTCATGATACAATGCTTGCTGAAGCTGTACTTAACGCTGGCCGACAACAACTTCTAATCAGTCTTAAAGATGTAGTAGCTAAGAGATTTGGAATTGAGCTGGATAAATCTATGCAGTCATCTTTCTTAACTCCAACAAGAGCTTTCACTCAGGAACAACTAAAGTATGCTGCTGCCGATGCTGCGGTTCTTATAAGAATTTATGAGGAACAAATAGAGGAAATTTTAGAGGGTCAATTTACTAGAGTAATGAAACTCGAAAATCTAGTAGCTCCAATCGTCAGCATGATGGAATTTTACGGAGTTAGGCTTGCCCCCGAAAGATTAGCTCCTGTTATAGATAGAGAGGATAAGAAAGCAAAACTTTACGAACAAAAGCTACACAAGATTGCTGGCAGAGTCTTCAATCCTAGAAGTGTTCCTCAGACCAAGAAGATTTTTCATGAGCTGGCTGATAAGACAGGCATAGAAAAAATGCGTGTGAGCTCAACTGGAGCGGATGTAATTAAGTATATTAAACATCCGTTCGCAAAAAATCTTTTGGCTTATAGAAAGGCATATAAAATAGTATCAACTTACGGAATTAAGCTGATTGAGAAAATGGAAGACGACGGAAGAATCCACTGTAACTATAGACAGTATGGAGCTTCCACTGGTAGGTTCTCTAGTGCTGCTCCCAACCTGCAAAATATTCCAAAGGATAAAGAATTCCGACGTACATTCATAGCTAGTGATGGGTATATGTTTGCTACTGTAGACTACTCCCAGATAGAGCTAAGGCTGTCAGGGATCGTTTCTGGGGAACCAGAGATCTTAGCTGAGTATAGGAAGGCTGACGCTGACCTGCATAGACTAACAGCTTCTAAAATCTATTCATGCAAACCAGAAGATGTTACTATGGAACAACGGAATCACGGAAAAACAGGAAACTTTTCGGTGATGTATGGAACTTCTGCTAGAGGTATGTCTACTAAACAGAATCTATCGTATGCTCTTTGTAAAAGAATTATAAATGGTTTCTGGTCAGGGTATCCAATTCTAAGAGCCTATAAGAATAAAGTTGCTAGTGACTCTGTATCCAGTGGATTCTCTATAACTCCTCTTGGAAGAATTAGGTACTTAAGAAAGCCTGAATATAATGACCCGGTATTTAGATATAAAATATCTGGTATGAAGCGCGAAGCATTTAATATGGTAGTTCAGGGATTTGCTGCCGATGTTATGAAATATGCAATGGTTAGATTATATGATGATCTCGGGGATAGAGGTAGACTTCTTATGCAGGTACACGATGAGGTAGGGGTTGAAGTTAAAGCAGAAAACGACGGGGACGCAGAAGAAACAACACAACTCATTGTGGAATCGTTGGAAAAATCAGCAGGGATTATGGTTAATAACATTCTTCCAATGAGTGTAAACGCTCAGCTTCTAGACAGTTGGACTAAATAAAGGAGAGTAATATGAAAACACGAAAAGTTTTTGGAGGTTCATGGGGACCAAGCATCACTCTTGACTTTAGTGAAGAGTACTGTACAATCATATACAAGAAAGATGACACTGTAGATCTTGCGGCCACACTGGATAGAGAAGATGTTAAGGCTATCTTACGTTTAATGAAGACTTTTGTAGAGGAAGAAAATGATCCTGTATAGGCGCTCAAGTTTGTTCAAAATTTGGGACTTGACAAGAATTGAAATGTGTGGTATAATGTTGTATATGATAGGTAGTGTATAATTGAGCAGTCAATTACAGCATATAAAAAGTTCTCCTCTTCTCTCTTCTTAATAACATTAAGAAGGAAGAGAGTGAGTAAATTGTTTTTAATCTTGGTAGAACTATATATAAAATTAAAAGATTGAAATCGCCATTTTAGAAAGAGAAGAACAAATGAGCATTCGCTTTGAAATGAGAGATAAGTTTGGTGATGGCATTACCGTAGAGGTAACAGAAAAAACTATACGTTTCTATGATGGATGTTATCAAAACTCTAGTTTTACTAAGGAACAATTTTTTTGCATGGTTGTAAACGTTGAGAAGGCTTTAGAACAATTAAGGATGCGTTAATTCAAGGAGATATTTGTGGATAAAATACTAGAAGTAGAACTTACTGATGAGTCTTTAGATGAAGCAATTACTTTTTCTGTGGGCCATGACGATGTTGTTGTCTATGTTGGTATTGAAGAGATAAGAGTTTCTCGAAAAGAGTTTATTAGCTTTGTTTCAAAGCTACAAAAAGCCTTATATGGAACTGTCTGAGGGGTAATAAAATAATACTTATGAAACTAAGTGAGTATGAAAATTTTGGATCGTTCCTTACCGGATATCCTAGCATAGATCATTACTTAAAAGGGTTTCCTAGAGGCCATTTTATGCAGCTATCCGGTAGAGAAAGTAGCTATAAAACTACTCTAGCTCATAATGCTTTCGGAAATATACAAAGAACTTACGGAGATTCAATAAGATACTTGTATATAGATACTGAAGGTAATGTTGATAAGGAATATTTTGATTTTTGTGGTGGGAATGTAGATATTACAGACTTCCTACAAGAAAATAAAGAGGAGGAAGTTCTTGAACTTGCATTCAAATATATTCTAGATGGGAATAAGGAAGGAAAACCATCACTAGTTTGCATCGACTCTATTGCTGGATTTACTACCGAGCATGAAATTAAGCAAGGAATCTCTAAAGCTACTATGGGTGATGTTCCTAAGATTCTTAACAGGTTTCTTAGGTTATCTGTAATACCATTAAAGAGATATGGTTCTAGTGTAGTATTTACTAACCAGCTTAGGGATAACCTTTCTTCTCAGTGGGGTGGAACAACTACTCCTGGTGGTAGAGGTATGAAGCACTGGTCAAAGTACATGATTAATATGTATGATCTTTCTTCTAAGTCTAAGATGTTTGATCTTAACGGGGTTAAGGGACATCCTGTATCTTTCAAGGTTGAAAAAGGTAAGAACCTTACTGTTCATAAGGGCTTTACATTTGACATGGATATAACATTCGAAGAGGGCTTTTCTAGAGCTATGGACATACTCAACTTTGGAGTGGTGAATGAGTTCATTGTTCAAACTGGAGCTTACTACACACTACCTACTGGAGAGAGGGTTCACGGGAAAGCTAACCTATATGAACTAATTAAGAATGAGGAGGGCTTAGAAGACAGTTTGTATAATGATATGTTGGGGCTTGACAAACCAGAGAACTAGTGTATAATAAGGACATAAGGAGGTTGGATGACTACAGTGAAGTCAATTCGGGTAGACAAGGTGTTTCAGATTCCAAAGCCTAGCGGTAACTACGAAAATATTAAAATTTCTGTGGAAGCCGACAACAGGCTGGACTGTCTTCTAGAAATCTATGAGACATTCCTAATGGATAGAGTTGTATATTACTCACTACAAGAAGAGGAGGAAAATATTCAAACAGTTTTAACCCGGCTGAAGGTACTAGATGCAATCCGTGCTGATCTAAATCCAGAAGAACTTCCGTTCTAAACCGATGTCTGACCAAATTTTCTATCGAGGAGATCCATATTGTATGGTGATAAATTGTGACATCCTCAACTTTATAGTTGAAGACGACGAAGTTTATATTCACATATTTGATCACGACCTAAATATAAAACGAACTTTAAATACAAATTTAGTATATTATACATTTAAAAAATTAATAAAGGACTTAAAAAATGTTTGCAGAAATTCCTGAAGATACTGGTACTTTTCGACGTAAGGCGTATGTTTCAATTAAAGAGGGGCGTCCAATAATGTTTCAGTTTTTGGATGATCATCCCGAACGATTTCTTGTACATACAATTAAAACTTCTGATGGCAGGTGGCCAAAGCTTCTTCACGTAGAAGATTCCCCACTAATGAATGAGGTATGGTTTAATCAGCAATATAAGCCACGCTGGAGATATCGAGTAAATGTTCTTGATGTTACTCCCTATGTAAGTAATCCAATAACCGGTACAAAGATTAATGCGCTAATGGGAGTTGTTCCAGAGCGTGACCCTATAGATGGCTCAAGTCTTCAGGGAATTGAACCGAAGCCTCTTAATGAAGTTAAAATTCTTGAGCAGGGAATTAAATTGTTCAAGCAGTTTAATGCAGTAATTCAGTCGCTCCAGTTGGGCAAGGAAGATTTTGACCCGCGTCAGGTAGTATTTTATCTGCAGGCAGTTGGTTCTGGTCTTAAGAAAGTAACTACTGCTTTTCCGCGTACAGATATTCCTGCTCAGGATATTTCTGACTACGAACCTTTTGATCTAGATATTCCTCCATTCTCTGATGAAGAAATTCAGATGATGTTGCGGGGAACAGCTCTCTCAAAGGTTTACGATCTACGTAGAGAAGCAGTTAGTCAAGAGTTTGTTGGAGGAATGCCAGAAGGACTAGACTATGCCAAGAATTCCATCCCTGGTCTCGGATAAAGTATTAGATACCTTTTTCACGGTATTTGGTCGGCGCACGTCTACGCAAGAGTTGGTTATCTTGCGTAGACTTCGTAAAACTTATTCGGAAGAATTAGTGGCTGAAGCAATAAGATTATCCTCAGCTATTACTGACGGATCTCCGATTAGGTATATCATAGTAGTGGCAAATAATTTGTTTAAAAAATCTGCACAAGAAACTACCTCCTTAATAGAAGTCACATTAGAAAAACTAAAAGAGCTAGAAAAATATGGACCTAGTACAAGATAAAAGATTAGAGCAAATTGCACTAAAAATCATGTCAGAAAATCCTGACGCAATGGTTTTATTTAGGCCGGAGATGTTTTCTACTTTACAGCACGTACTTATTTATGATCGAGTAGCGAAAGCTTATGAGGAGGGAATAAAGTTAGACAAAAATTTACTTATTAGTTACTTAAGTACCGATGAAAAGTTTAGTGACTTTGGAGTTAATCTAGTTGATAAGATCTTTGATTTGGAATATGAAGATCAATTCATAGACGAATATGCTAGAAAATTAAACAAGCTTGCAACGTTAAGAAGGTCACAAATAAATCTATATACATTAGCAGAGAATATTCGGGGCTTAGGCATTCCAGAACTTGTAGGTAAAATTGACGAAGTACGTCAGGAAGTTTTTAAGGATGCTAACATATCTGATGAAGACAATACACTTGATACTTTGATGGAAGAAGAACTTAAGTATTTGTTTGCTGGACCAAGAGACGGTCAGTATGTAGAAACTGGATTTAAAGATTTTGATACTCTCATCGGAGGTTTTGAAGCTGGAGATTTGGTAATAATAGCTGCGAGACCCTCAATGGGGAAATGTTTGGGAAAAGGAACTAAGGTTGTAATGTATAACGGATCTCTTAAATCTGTTGAAAATATTAAAATAGGAGATCAATTAATGGGAGATGATTCCTTACCAAGAAATGTTCTTTCTACAACAACTGGTAAGGAAATGATGTATTGGGTTAGACAATCACATGGAATAGATTATCGAGTTAATGAAAGTCACATTCTTTCTTTAAAGCGAAGCAGAGATTCTAAGAAAGTTCCTAAAGGAACCGTGCTTGATATAGAACTTAAAGACTATCTTAAAAAGTCTGATAAATTTAAATCTAACTATAAGGGGTACAAAATTGGTGTGGAGTTTCTCCACACGAATGTGCCCATAGATCCATATTTTTTTGGTTTGTGGCTTGGTGATGGGACTTCAAGTAATTCTATGATTACTAGTCAAGACTTGGAGATAGTTAAGTTTTTAGAGGAGTATGCAAAGTCCTTAGATAGTCATGTGTCAGTTTCTATTTCTGGGGATAGATGTCCTAGTTATCGCATAACTGGTGGAAGAACTAAAGAAGCTAGAGATAACTCATTACAAGCAAAGTTAAGGGCTCTTGATGTTCTAGAAAATAAACATATTCCTAACCTTTACTTAACTAATAGCAAGGACATTAGACTACAATTACTTGCTGGTTTAATAGATAGTGATGGGTATGTTAATAAAGGACATGGAGGGACCATAGAAATTACTAGCAAGTATAAGAGTTTAGCAGAGCAAATTAAATTTCTTTGCGATTCTCTTGGATATAGGACATCTATAAGAGAGAAGACAGCAGTAATTACAGATCGTAACTTCTCTACCGTGGTTTGGAGAGTTAGATTTAATGGAAATGTATCGGAGATACCTACAAGAATAGAGAGAAAAAAGTGTAGGGTGTGGTCTGATTATAGAGACTGGACAGTAACAGGTGTTACATTAGAACAAGATAAAGTTGACAATTACTATGGTTTTGAGATTGACGGAAATAGGAGATTTCTTTTAGAGGATTTTACTGTGACGCATAACACCTCTCTGATGCTAAGATGGGTTCTAAATATGGCTAAGCGTGGAATTCCGTCTGAAATTTATTCCTACGAAATGTCTAATTCTCAGATTGTTAGACGCCTACTCTCAATGGAATCAGGGGTGCCTACAAATCGACTACAAAAGGGACAGCTATCCGATGAGGAGATTGAACAACTAAAGTTTATTATAGCTCAGTTGAGACCAATTCCTCTGAAGTTTAGATACTCTATTGGTCAGGAAATTGTAGATCTTTCTAACCACATTAGATTATCTAGTAAGTTAAACGGGACTAAAGTATTTGCCGTTGACTACGCCCAACTAATGAATTTAACTCCTGGTAGGGAAACACAGGACTTAAATAGAATTGCTAGATCACTAAAGAATCTTGCTGTAGAGCTTGGTCTTGTTATCATTCTAATATCACAACTAAATAGGGCTGTTGAACTACGCAAGAATAAACATCCTATGTTATCTGATCTTCGTCAGGCAGGTGGTTTAGAAGAAAGTTCTGATAAGGTTCTGTTTATCTACAGAAATTACTACTACACTAAGAGCGATGAGGATTTAGGTATGGGGGAGCTTATGCTATCGAAGAATCGTAATGGCCCGATAGCTGATTTCAATGTTATGTTTAGAGAAGAAACAACAAACTTTTGGGTGTAAGAAAAATGAGTAATCCGAATCGTGATTATGGTTTAAATTGGGAACGAGAATTAGTTAATATATTCCGGGAGTTTGATGAAAGATCTCTACGAACCCCAAATTCAGGGGCTTATGGGACTGTAGCTAATATAGCTTCTCTCCAAGGAGACGTTCGCTTTAGCTTAGACGGGTTTCATTTTCTAATCGAGGCTAAAGCCGGATATGGTGGAAGTAAATCAATGTCAGTTAAGCGGGAGTGGATGGATAAAACCATTAAGGAAGCAACTAATCAACGTCCGAAACGCTTTCCTATTCTTGCCCTGAAATTTAAGAACTCTAAGACTCCTTCAGGAAGGCTTATTGCTTTTACACTAAAGGACTTTGTGGATCTTCTTAGAAAGATTAATTCTCTTATAAAGGATCTCACTGCAGCAAATGATTTTATTTTTTCACTAAAGGATTCTGGAGTTGATATTTCAGAATACATAAAGGGGTGAGTAATGTTTGAAGAGTATACGCCAGATCTCGCTGCTTACTTTGATGCCTGGTCAAAACAGGTTGTGCTTACTAAGAAACGAGATACGATTCAGTTACGGCTGGCAGAATTAACGGCAAAAATTTATATCGACTGTATGAACTATGAGAAGTATTACATTAGAGGTAAACCGCCGTCAGTTGCATTTGTTGACAAGACTTGGGGGAAGATCGGGCATACGCCTGAAGCCATTGAGGAAATGTCACGTATTAAGAACGAACTTATCGAAGTTGACGCCGAGTTGAACTACACGAAAGCTGTGATGAAGGCAGAGGAAATGAAGTTGAATTTGTTCCAGACTATGAGTGCTAACGCGAGGAATATAGCGGGGTTTAATGACTATGAATAAATATGAAGCTTACTTAGATAGAGGTCGCGTGATGGTTCTTGATCTAGATAATGGAGACATTTTTAGAGTAGAGAAACATGGACGAAAGATTTTTTCAAGCGAGACTAATGCTGCAGGATTTGGGGATGATACGTGTCCTTACGAAGTATACAGAGACGCAGAAGGACTTCTCTGTATGCTCAATTTAACTACCGGGGACGTTAGCCCAATTGTATTGGTGAAAGTATAGGGATTATGAATCAGAGACAAAGGACAATGTTGGCGCTACACCAGGCTGTGTTTGAATGGTCAGAGGAAGAGCCAAGAGCTGCTAGAACTGTGGCATGGTATGGTCCAGATGAGATTGAGACGCTGTTGCCTCATGAGGCAATTAGGGTAACAATTAAAGTGGTTAGTGTGCCTGTTAGTAAGGTACAGAATGAGTAATAAAGATAGGGCGTTGAGGATCATAGCAGCATCGCTATATGCTGATCCTATGATGGATGAAGTCCAAGATATTCGAAAGATTCTTAAAAGTATGCCTGCTGTTTACGCATCGGTTCTACTTGGTGTTGCAGCAGGAGTTCCAATTGTTACTTATAGAGAATACTTTTCTTGGAAAATAGCCAGAATTTTGAGGGATGCAGCGGATGATTTTCTCGGTAGACTAGATAGTGCTTATGGAGATCTGGATGCGTGATATGCTTGAATTGTTGTGGGTATGTGTTGTTCTTACTTTGGAGATAGTTTTTCTTTCGCTTGTCGAGGTATTTTTGGCTATTGGTATGTGTGTTGTCTTTGGGTTGGTAGCTCCACCACTATTTTATATGTGGACACTATCTATGGTAATTTATTTTGTACTAGTTATTACTGGAGTTCTGCGTGCCTAAGATATATACTTTTCCATATGCAGGAATTAATTACTACGAATGTCCCAAGTGTAAGCGGTATACTAAGTATGGGCTTACTTTGAAGGATGTTGTTGAAATCAGGGGCGGGACAAGGAAATCTTCTACTGTTAATTGTGCTTGTGGTAATACCTTTTTTGTATACTACAAGTACATAGCGAGAAGGAACAATGAAATGGTTACAGTCCTTAGTAGTACTTGATTTTATATAAAACTATACTGTTCTTATATAAAAATACTCTAGACTTGCATGAATAAAAAATTTAGTGAGATAACTCACGCAAAAACCAGGGCTTACCAACGATACCGGATACGGCTTTCTCCAAAAAGTTATCGTCGTTTATGTAATCAAATTAAAAATAGTGAGAGCGTTTTTATAAAGAGAAAAAGTAATACTAGAACTATTCACGATGTCGTACATAAGGGTACTCGTATGCGAGCTGTCTATGACAAAGCTCGCGGTTGTATAGTAACATTTCTACATCTTAAAGGGGGATAATGGACGCTTACACACAGGGACGTCGAGATTGTTTGGCTGACTATGATCGAGTTGATAATCCGCATGCTTCTGGAACAACTGAGTATGATGAGTGGGAACTTGGGTGGGAGGAAGCTTCGGATGAATTCTTTAGTTTTAAAGACTATCAATTGCTTGAAACATTGTCTGGTAGGTTTATCTAAGCTAGTACTTTTTGGGTGTATTGTTTATTTATACTTTATGCTGAAAGCTTTTAAGTATGGAACAACATACATGCCAGAAGTTGCCTCTTGACAATTATGTACTTATAGTGTATAATAGAAAAGAAGATGTGACCGAGTGGCTAGGTGGGGGACTGCAAATCCCTTTACGCAGGTTCGAATCCTGCCGTCTTCTTATATAGCGGAATCTTCTAATTTGGCAGGATGGTAGCCTCATAAGTTATCAATATAGGTTCAAATCCTATTTCCGCTTCTTGTAATATTGCTCAGTAGCTCAATGGAAGAGCGTCCGGCTGTTAACCGGAATGTACCTGGATCAAAACCAGGCTGAGCAGCTAAGGAGAAATTATGGAGCTTTGGAAAATAGTTGTGGCGTTAATCTTAACTTTTATTCTTGGTGGTGCGGTTGGTATGAAAGTATTTGCACAACTTCTTATTTTTAATGCACAGCTCAGATTATCTCCAGAACAGCTTAAAATTTTTGCGAGTTATTTACTTCTTATTTATAAGAAATAGATTGATAAAACTAAATGAGTAGAGAATGTAGAAAGAAATCGGGGATAGTTGTTACGGGAGCATCCTAGCCCTGGAAGCTAGTGGCGGTGGTTCGGAGA
>Ga0207997_1001864_pt1 | contig 10759 bp, 21 predicted proteins | sample AntAceMetag02UKN_FD_184777 | JGI IMG/M metagenome (GOLD analysis project Ga0207997, IMG submission 184777) | Saline lake microbial communities from Ace Lake, Antarctica - Antarctic Ace Lake Metagenome 02UKN (SPAdes) (version 2) | ecosystem: Environmental > Aquatic > Non-marine Saline and...
TCCGCATTATCTACCTTTAAGTATACACTAAAAGCTCAAAAAAGTCAAGGTATTTGTAAGTAAAACTGGGTATTTTTTCTTACATTTTATGTAACGTAAAAACCGAAATATGAGCCACAAAACCCTTTGTTGCTAATATGTGAGTGACAAGTTTCCTGAAAGTGCCGATTTTCTTAATACTGACATCCCCACATGTTCGGGAATTTCGCAGGCGCGGTCTTTGTCCAAAACGGAACAATCCTGTCTGCGAAGTTCTTTAGGTTTAGCTTTATTGAAGGACGCACCTTTGGATATGGTTTCTTGTAATATTTGTATGCCCGTCCAATGGCTATCTCAATACCCCTGTCTCGATTAAATTCGTCTCTTTGCTCTTTTATTCCACCCATTCTACATAGTGCCCACCCGACATACACATTATCATCCTCACGGAAAGAAATCATAAGCCCATGCTTATTTCCTGTCTCATCACGAATATACTCCATAAGCCGGTATCCGTTTTTCTTAAAAGTTTCTACATTCATGGTTCTCTCCCTTACTTGGTTGTTTTATTGATACTGTAGGGGCTGGCAGGGAATAATCCTGCAATATATGCTTCGCCAAGCACTATCTGTCTTAGGGTACGCGACACCCACACAGCCCCAATTAGCTAATTATTCGTGATAATCCCATTGTACTCCCTAAAATAAAAGAGGGCTCGTTCTGTTTTATCTGTTGGGGCAACATCAGTTATGTCGTAACTTGCAAAATCAAGACGCGCTTCATCGACTGCCTTTAAAAACAGGGTTAGCTCTTCATCTCTTGATAGCGGTTCTTTCATTTCTCTCTCCTATAGGTTATCAGACAAATTGTCACCAATTATAAATAAGTGGGAACAATTAATCCACAATTACCCAATCATCACTGAGCATGTCTGTTTGACTCGCAAGCCACCCCGGAAGCCACTTTTTGTCGGCAGTCCACATGGCTATATACGGCAATGAGTTAAGCGGAGTATCCCGACCTATCCATTTAGCTGTGCGATCATTTACTTTCCTTTCCGTACCCTGAGTATTGAATGACGGAAGATTCATGCCAGACATAAGGACTATCCACATATCTTTGCCGTTCCATCCAGACCTCGCTACCTTACACCCTTTCTTTATAGCCTCAATAGCAAGACCGAAGTTCATGCCAGTAGTTAAACGATACGCCTCCTCGAACGCTTCTTTAGGACTCCACGACTCATAGCCGTCTTTGTATATTACATAGTAGCCGAGTTCAAATTCAGATGCCTCGTTGTAGCTATCGCCTTTTACACTTTGAAGAAATGCTGTGTGAGTCATTTTCTCTGCTTGAATAATTTTGGTTCCAATATAAGGCTTCATACTTCCTCCTTGTTAAAATACTGTTTCAAATCTGGCGATATGCCATCGTAAACACTTTCCGTAACCCTGAGCCCCATAAGATTAAGTAACTCACATAACGCCCCCATTGACATGATTGGTTTCGCTGTGAGTAAATAGTCGTGGGCATCTACAATATTAAACCCGCCGTCCGATACAACAGATTCTCTTTTATTCATTATCCCTCCTTTGGTTCCTTGTCGTAAATTGTGCCGATGGGTTTAAGATCACACCATGAAAATTCTTGCCCATCATAGCTATAGAAATAACAATCTTTTTTCCATGATAAACGCTCAATTTCCATCCCTGTATTAAACACTAATTTTCCTGTTAACGTTGTGGTCGGTACAGGTATTGTTTCACCGTCCCATATTTCATAATCTTCTGTTTCCCATTTAATGATGTCATTCTCAAATATCCATTCGTTTCCTACCTTGACGCCCATATCAAAGGAGGTATAATCAGCATTGTCCAAGAAAGTCCAGTTTTCCCCATCATACGAGTAAATATTAATCATTGAATCTTCATGGTATCGGAATGCAAAAGCAAACTCTTCAAACTCAACTGCCGATATTAATTTTTCCGCAACTTTCAATGAACATAAAAAGTTTCTGCCGACAATCTTACTGCCTTTAATTAGCCGTCTCATGCCTTCCTTCATATCTCTCTCCTGTTTAAAGTGTGTAATAAGTATATGCTATCAGGTCAGAAAAGTCAAGAACTATTTTGATAATTGGTGAAATTAAAAGAAAATACAGCAAAACGCAAATAAAACCTTGACTTTTTTAAGGTATTAGCATATACTTAGTGTAACATTGATTAATTACAGATAATCAAAACACAGCGGAAGGAGTCCGATATGCTCTATGTAACAACTAATTTTAATATGATAAATTCAACAAAGATGGCGCGGGGTTCTGTACTGGTAGACGGTTCAGACATTTCTCTGTGTAGGAATGCTGTAGCCCCGCGCCTTTATGAAGGTGGTATAGTATGAGTACCTATTCTGAGAAGCTAAAAGACCCAAGATGGCAGAAGAAAAGATTAGAAATACTTGAAAGGGATGAGTGGAAGTGTCAGGAATGTGACGATACTAAGAATACTCTTAATATTCATCATAGGTATTACCTAAAAGACACGGAGCCGTGGGATTACGATAATACTGCCCTTATTACGCTATGTAATGACTGCCATGAAGAGGCGTCTCAATATGATAGTATTCATAAAGAACAGCTTATACGGTATGTATTTGATATATTTAATGACTCAGAGGTAGTAGATATAGCTTACGGGTTTCATGAATTATTAAATTATAAACATAGATATGGCGAAGAATTACCTTGTGACATATCATTATTGACCAAGGTTATAGAGAATAGTATTAGCAATAAGGATTTATTAAAAAAGATGGTTGACAATTTTATAGCCCATGAGAGTGAAAATGACTAAATCGCCCCAAAAAGAAGATGGTCATATAGATATTGCTAACGAGATTGCTGAGGCTTTAATGCGAACTAACATATCCGCTTATCAGTATCGTGTTCTTTGGGTAATACTGCGTAAAACTTATGGGTGGCATAAGAAGTTTGACTGGATTTCAAACAGCCAGTTTGTTGAAATAACTGGACTCAAAAAACAGCATATATCGAGAACAATTAAGGAATTAAAAGAAAGAAACATGGTAACCTACAGAGGTGACAAAATCGGGTTTAACAAGCACTACACTCAATGGAGAGAGTTACCTAAAAAGGTTACTGTAACCAATTCAGGTGCGATTGTAACCAATTCAGGTTTAAAAGTAACCTCTACAGGGGCACACAAAAGAAATACTACAAAAGAAACTAAACAAAAGAAACTAAACGCTCTTGTTGGTTTTGACGAATGGTACTCGCTCTACCCTAAGAAACAGGCGAAGCAAAAAGCTAGAGAGGCTTGGGTATCTAAGAAAAACAAATGTTATGATATTTCGGATATTGTTATATCGGCAGTACAGGGTCAACTCGACAACAAGCAGTTTGATTTTAAGGAAGATATGAAGTACATAAAACTCCCCGCATCTTGGCTTAACGGACACTGTTGGGAAGATGCTTTTGCAATAATTAAACAGAAGCCCCACGGAATAGACGGCCCAGTACACATGTAAAATAACAAAGGAGGAAGTAAATGGCAGATAATAGTCCAGGCGTAATTCCAGAAGCTAAAAAGTATGAGCGGGCAGTTCTTGGTTGCATGATGCTTGACAATTCAGCGATAGAGATTGCGATAGAGATGTTGGAGTCTTCGTGCTTCTACTCTCCGTCAAACGAGGTGATGTATCAAGCAATATGTGAATTATACGAACAGAACTCAGAGGTTGATATGTTGACTATTGAGGCTGTGTTGACCACTAACGGTAAACTTGATGCGGTTGGGGGGACAGCATTCATTGGAGGTATTGAGAACGAGGTATCGTCAGGTGCAAGTATTAGAGAGTATTGTAATATTCTTGTTGAGCAAGATGAGCGAAGAAAGCTGTTGGTGCTTGGAAAAGGTTTAATTAACATGGTTTCCGATAAATCCATAGTGAGCGACAAGATAATAGAGGGTGTTCAAGAAAACCTTAATAAGATAGGAATTAAAAAGGCTATAGATTATCACCATATTAAAGATATTTTACCAGAAGCATTTCAGGCAATAATTGATATGAGTAATGATGAGAAAACAGTTGGAATATCATGTGGTATTAATTCAGTAGATAGAGCGCTTGGGGGCTTTACTAATGGTGGTCTGTTTGTGTTGGCTGGTAGAACAGGAACAGGAAAGACAGCGTTTGCTCTTGATGTAGCTGTAAATGTTGCAAAACAAGATATTCCAGTATTATGTTTTTCTATGGAAATGAAATGCGTAGAGGTCGCGCACAGACTTATAAGCAAGGAGTCACCGGCTGAATTATTTGGTATTCAGTATAAAAAATTCGCAGATGGTAAAGAAGAAGGGTTATTTTTTGAAGGCATAACACATGGATGCGGACGGCTTAGTAAGTTCCCAATTATAATTGACGAAACACCTGCAATATCTATTAGTAAAATGCAGATAAAAATAGAAAAAGCAATTAGGGAGTATGGCATAAAGATGGTGGTTGTAGATTATCTGCAACTTATGACTGGAGTAAGTGGTGACAGAAGGCTTGAGATTGAGAGCATCACGAGAAGCTTAAAGCAGTTTGCGATGCAGTATAATATACCCATTGTGGCCCTGTCTCAGCTTAATCGTAGTATAGACCATCGTGGGGAGGAATATCGCCCAGTATTGGCTGATTTAAGGGAGTCTGGTAGTATTGAGCAGGATGCAAATGTTGTAATGTTTATCCATAATTCTACACCAACACAGAAGCTAGAGTATGATTTAAACACCGAAAATAACAGCGAAAACATTAGGGAGTTAATTATTCGGAAGAATCGGAACGGAGAGTGTAGCACGGTACTGCTGTATTGGAAAGCTGAGTACGCGAGTTTCTACGGGCTGTATAACCACTAAGGGAGGAGTATGAAAGAACTATGTTTGAGATTAATTAAAGATGGCAAGATTGTTGGGTATGAGAGCATCACTGGTGGGCTTCGGGTTCAAATGCACGGTGACAAGCCATTTGACACACCAGACAATATTGCTTTTGACGGGTTTATATTCCACGACTCTTTCGACATAGGCATCAAGGTTGGTGATGAATGGTGGTTTGGTAATGATATTGTCAAATGGAAAGACTCACAAGGAAATACTGGAAAGTGTAAAATATCAGTTAATAATATTTTACACATGAATCAATCATCACGTTATTCTTTCTATCCGACCAAACGCATAGGATCAATCTACGACTCGGAGGTGGAATGAAGGCATGGATGGTAATGCTATTTGAGTCAGAGCATAAAGTTACCGCTGGAGGGTCTATGGAGGGCAATCTAAACCTTAGTTGGGCAAACGGGATGATTGGTATAGTACCAGTATTTAAGACCAAGAAAACAGCTACTAAATACATTGGGAAGGGTAGCAAGGCAGATATTCAAGAGATTGAGATTTAAGTAACACTAACGAGGAGGAGAAATGAAAAAAGAACAACATCAATGCGAGGGAAAGGTGTTTGGTGATTACTACAGCCACCGTTGCAGAAATAACGCATCTTACGAGCGTGATGATAAATGGTATTGTAAGCGTCACGACCCAGTTTCAATTAAAGAAAAGGAGGCAAAGAGTGAGGCTAAGTATAATAAGTGGCTTAAGGAGGATAGGGAGCGCACAAGGCGTAGAACAGCAGAAATAGCATACTGTAAGGACTTAACAACCGAGGAACTTGAGTCTAAGAGTAATAAAATTTAACAACGAGGGTTATAGGGAGATTTACTATGAAACATGAATTAAAAGCACGGCAGGGATTCTTTTACCAGATTACGACAGAGAAGAAGATGAACCTCACGGCAGAGGGTATAATTAATCCGCAACAAGGCGATACAGTTCTTTTAAGAGAATGGGTTTGCCACAGAGTCAATATCGTTGAAAAGTGTGAGTATTCAGGCAATGAAGCCGAGGTAGTAATAACCAGCGTCAATGATTATGTCGAGGACGGAAAGGTAATCGCAGACAGAAAGATGATTTCTATAGAATTAATTCCTGAGAATTGGGACGGCAAGCTGAATATAATACCCGACAAAGGTAAGCACGAGCTTGCATGTTTGGAGGTTATGAGGGAGTTTAACGCCGAGTTTAAGTGGGAAAAACAGGCGCAGAGTATTAATATTCTGGATGTGTTAATAGCACGAAAGAAGGAAGAAATCGGAATTTAGGCAATAAAAGCCTTGACGTGAGCCATGTTACACCATATACTTACTACTAAGAGTATATTAAACAGGGGAGGAATCATGGGATCAAATGTGCTTAAAAAAGAAGAGGATGTTATTAATCATCCATCGCACTACACTAAAAATAAGTTGGAGTGCATTGATGCCATTGAGGGACTTAACTTACCATTCCACGAGGCACAGATTTTAAAGTATACTGTTAGGTGGAGATATAAGAATGGTCTTGAGGATTTAAGGAAAGCCCAGTGGTATCTTGATAGGTTAATTAAAATAAATGAGGGGATAAATAAGTGATTCCGTGGTATATTGGAACTATCGTTGGCTCATTTTCTCTTGCGCTTGGGAACTCACTTAAAAGAACCCACGGACTTTCATTTCAGATGGTTGTCATGCAAATAACTATAACATTTTTTGTGGTATCTGGTTATTGGTATGGGTTCTACAAAGCGCCAAAATTTATTAATTGTTGGTATCTCGGCACGGCAATAAACAGCATGTTCGCACTGATGCTGGGTGTGATGTTCTTTGATAAGACAATATCGTTACAAGTAATAATAGCGGTGGTTCTTCTTTTAGTCGCACTTTACCTTTTATTGTAATAGGCGACTAATGTTATTAAATACAGAATAGAGAAATAATACCCACCTAAGCCATAACCCTTACGAAACGGCGGACATTAACGTCAAAACAATATCAACGGTGTGGTGGACGGTGGGTAAAAAATAATGCTAACAAACGAGGTTTTATGAATGAGAAAAACCAAGTTCTACTAAAATTTAAATCAATCTTAGACAAACACGGGTATGATATTAGCCCAGACCAATATGACCAATTAAAGGTTAAGGACAAGCCGCATAGAAGAACCATCAGGAACCATATTGGAAAATGGCAGATTGCCAAAAATAAAGCACAGCAGGTAGACGAAACTCAGACCGGACAATACACGGAGGACTATAGGGATAGTTCTGGCGTCCTCGAATCTAAATCTACTCGGATAAAGAGCCTTGATGACGCACTTAAATATTTCAAGGTTGACACAAAACTATGGGAGGTTGATAGATATACAATCAATAAGTGGGAAGTAGGAGCCAAGAACTCAGAAAAGGAAATTGAAGTCATTCCCCTGTATCAAGTCAAAGTCTGGTTGAAACGCATCGAAGGAAACAAAGCCGAGGCTATCAGGAGCCTCATAGACGAACTAACTGCCAAATCCCCGACCTACCCTACCCTCAAGACAAAAACATTCACCGGTAAGCGTTATATGTACGAGATTGCTATTGCTGATTTACACTTTGCAATGTACGCATGGAAGGAAGAGACCGGACTTGACTATGATACAGAGATTGCGGAAGATATTTATTTAAGGGCTATTGATGAACTACTATCCCTTGTTCAGAATTTCCCGATAGAGAAAATTGCATTACCAACAGGAAACGATTTCTTCCATAGCGATAACTCGGAAGACACGACAACTAAAGGAACAAGATTGGATGTTGATTCAAGATGGCAGAGGTCATTCACTAGAGGACATAAGCTGATGATAAAAGCTATTGATAGACTATCTGTTGTGGCCCCTGTTGTTGTTCCGATGGTATCTGGTAACCATGACAAGGAAAGGCTGTTTTATTTAGGTAGCGTATTGGAGGCATATTACACAAACAATGACCGTGTTGAGATTCAGAACTCACCAAAACTAAGGAAATATCTTACATACGGAAATTCTTTGATTGGCTATACTCACGGAAGCAATGAAAAGATTGACAGCTTACCGCTGTTAATGGCATCCGAAATGAAACAGGAGTGGGCTGACACCGATTATCAAGAGTGGCACATAGGCCACACACACAAGAAAAAAGAAACAAAGTATATCGTAGGTGACACGTTCAACGGTGTTGGGGTAAGGGTACTCCCAAGCCTCACAAGTGCAGACGCATGGCACTATTCAAAGGGATACGTCAAAGGGAGGAGGGCGGCAGAGGCTTATTTATGGGAACACGAGCAAGGATATTCGGCACACTTCTCGACAAACGTGAGGGGTGATTGGAATAATGGCGAGTAAGTGAGGAGAAAAGATGGCAGAGAGAAAAGTCAAATACAAAACAGGTGACGTAGTAGAGCTTAATTCTGGAGGCCCTGCCATGACAGTAGAGAATAATGTTGATGGAATCTGTACTGTTTATTGGTATCGCGGCAAAGAAAAGAAGATAGAGACGTTTCCAAAAGAGTGCCTAAAGTTACGAAAGGGCAAATAATAAATGGAGAGAATATGATGATGAAGAAAATTCTTAAATATGCAGTAGTATTGCTTGTTTTCGCTATTATGTTTTGGTTCTCGCACTACGCATTGCAGGTGGTTGCTACACACATGATTGAGGAGTATAACCTCTTAAACGGGATAGGAATGTAATGACTGGACTCTGCAAAAACTGTAAAGGCGACTGTAATATCTGCATCTGGGCTGACTACCTGAGATGGAAAGGGGAAGAAGAATGAAGAATTATGGCAATCTAACAAAAAAAGAGTTAATAGGTGTGTTAAAATACCGTGACGCTTGTATTGACAATCTTGAAATAAATGTAGCCAAGTGTCGGAAAGTAGTTGCTGCACTTGGGCAATTTAAAGAATCACTACAAAACTTGCCAGTTATTCTAGAGGAGGAAGAGAAATGAAACGATCAACATTCTTAGCAGCAGCATTTGCGCCGATACTGGCGATGATGGGGGGAAATTTGTCCGCATCATTAACACACGGAATAGGCGTAACTCGGAGCAACTGGACTATTGGGGCGTGTGAGCATGTAGTGCCAGACACTCCCGCAAGGGGGCATAAGTATGGGTTAAGTCTAAAGGCTATAGATGGAAGCAGGCATGTGTTTCCCGTAAGTAAGAATGAATATACTAAGGTTGGCGAGGAGTGGAGGTCGGATTACTATAGCAACCTCTCCGCCCCAGAAAGGGACGTGGTGGAAAACATCCGAATAATGAAACTGTCACGAAGATGCCTATGGCAGAAAGTTGTCGATGGTACGAATTACTATAGCCAACAATACCAGAATACCGGCGGGATAATGAGGGTGCTTTATGGCTGATCTATTCAAGTCCTACGAAACCCAACTTATTGAGTGTCTGAGCAAGGGAAACTGTAAGTTGGTAGACTCTGAGAAATACAACCATGAATACCCAAACAAGATACTCTGGTGCAAGAAACTCAATATCCAATGTAAGAATGAAGTATGTGAATACGACAGGCAGAGAAGCAAGAATCCGCTAACACGGAAAAAGGAATCACTTAAAAAATGAGCAATATCATAACAGGCGCAAAAGAAATAAACATTGAAATGCCACACATGTTTACCCCGAGAGACTATCAGGAAAAGTTACTCTATTCGATTGATGTAGGGTATAGGCGCGGTATTGCTGTATGGCATCGGAGGGCTGGAAAAGATAAGACGCTCATAAACGTGATGGCTACTCAGGCTACTCAGGTTGTCGGGTCATATTATTATTTTATGCCAACTAATACCCAAGGTAGAAAGATTATCTGGGACGGCATGGATAAGGCTGGATTCAAATTCCTCGACCATATCCCACAAGAGTTTATCGCGGCGAAAAACGGCACGGAAATGAAACTCACCCTAAAGAACGGCTCTATCATTCAGGTAGTCGGTCTTGATAAGATAGATAGTATCGTAGGAACAAACCCTATAGGCTGTGTGTTTAGCGAGTATTCTCTCTATAAGAGCGCCGATGTATGGAACTACATTAGACCGATTTTAGTTGAAAATGGTGGATGGGCATTATTTTGTTATACTCCGCGCGGGCACGGGATTGGTTTTAAGCTATATAATGATGCCAAAAAGAACCCTAACGAATGGTTTAGTGAATTACTGACATACAAGGATACGGGGGCAATTACAGAGGAAGCTGTAGAGGCAGAGCGGTCAGCGGGAATGCCGGAAGACTTAATCGAACAAGAATTTATGTGCAGTTTCTCGGCGTCTCAGAGCAGGCAGTTAATCCAATTTGGCATAGTAAATGGCGCCGTTGAAAGAAACCATAAATTTCAAGTTTACAGAAATTCCCCAGTAATAATAGGGGTTGATGTGGCGAGATACGGAGATGATAGAAGTTGTATCCTTGTCCGTAAAGGGCTCAAGGTTCTCAAGATTAAAACATATACCCACTTTGATACTGTTGAGATGGCGAGAGAGGTTGCTGTGACTCAGGACGAGTATGACGCTGATTACACATTCATTGACGTATTAAATATGGGTGCGGGTGTTGTGGACCATCTAAGAACAGCTATGGGCAGGCAGTGTATTGAGGTTAATGCCGGAGAGAAAGCTGACGATACCAAGAAGTATTTCAATAAGCGGATTGAGATGTGGGATAGGACAAAGGAATGGCTGAAGAATGCAGATATTCCGAATAATCCTGAGCTAATTGCAGATTTAACTAATCCTGAGTATGAGTTTAACAACAAGCTTCAGATGATGCTTGAGAAGAAAACTCACATGAAAAAGAGAGGTGTGGCATCTCCAGATGTGGC
>Ga0207997_1001866_pt1 | contig 10750 bp, 17 predicted proteins | sample AntAceMetag02UKN_FD_184777 | JGI IMG/M metagenome (GOLD analysis project Ga0207997, IMG submission 184777) | Saline lake microbial communities from Ace Lake, Antarctica - Antarctic Ace Lake Metagenome 02UKN (SPAdes) (version 2) | ecosystem: Environmental > Aquatic > Non-marine Saline and...
CCTCATTCCACTCGCCGCATCTCTCACTCAAGTTGGTGACTACCAGAATCGGGATGTCACTGTACTTCCTCACCAAAAAAGCAGAGTGAGCACACTGATAATCGTACTCCTCTCCAAACGCCACGTAGCAAATCCCATTCTTCATTTTCGTATCACCACTCGCATGTACGATCTGTGTCCCCATACCTGAGTGAATATCTCGACAGGATCAAAGCCCGAGAAGTCATATTCGTTGAAAACAGTCTGGTGCTGGTCGCTGAGACCTCCCCCATAGGGAACAGTCAGGATCACGGCCTTCGTTGCCGCCTCACACAGCTTCCTGATTATGACCAGGGGTTCAACCATGTGCTCCATCGTCTGAACGGAGATGATGTAATCGTATTGACCGGGAAGAGGGTCTGTCCGTATGTCCAAACAATGAGAGACGACAGAAGAATCCCTGCAAGCCTTGGGACTGAAATCCAACCCCTCCACTTCCCAGTCCTTGTTGAGTGACATCAAGTGCGCGGCACCAACCCCCAGACCACTACCTACGTCAAGAATCCGAGCAGGCTCGTCTGAGAGGACCTCTGCCACAAGATCATACGGGTGCAGACGAGAGTCCGAACTCCAGACTAAGGGAGCCTTGGGGTCTCCGTACTTCTTGTCCCACATCGAGACGGTATTGATATTCATAGATCCGCCCAACGGAAATCTCCCGGCTTAGTATAGGGGTCCAACCTTTCCCATGGGGGTAGGTTGAACTTTTGGATAAAAGAGTTCCCAGCGTTGTGCTGCACAATGACGTTGTCATCCAAGGAATCAGCCGTGAAGTAATGTCGTGGGATCACGGAGACACGCAGATCCTTCGTCTTCTTCTCCGCGCACGCAAGGCAAGGCATCTCTCGTCGTCGCCCGAATTGTTTCCAATAATCGTTCCAGAGCTTGAACAACCGTATGCTCGCGTCTGTATTGTGAAAGGCCAGGAAGCCCCCCTGCCAGATGTTGAGGGGCAAGCCCACGTCGAACATCTGCATGGCTTCCTTGTAAAGACTCAACACCTTGTGACCCTTCTCCCAACGGTCGAAGCGGTAGAGAGCGACATCCTTCCCATCAAGCAGGGAGAAGACATCCTCCAAGCCCGGATTCTGAACCACGGCATCACAGTCCATGTAGAGCGTCCGGTGAAAGGGAGTGTACTTGTACATCTGCGTCTTGACATCACGGTTGTCTCCCGTAGGCACATCCACATACTGAAAAGACACGTCGAGTCCCTTCCACCTGTCAGACTGACGAATGTTCGTCACTACATGAACGGGAAGCGAAGTGTGTTGACGCGAGAACCGTAGACAAGCCGACCCGATCTTGTCGTACTCGTCACCGAAGATGAAGAGAAGGATTCCTACCATCGTTTTTTCTCCCGTTCCATTTGCTTCGTGTAGAAACACCAATGCCGAATTTTGTTCCTCGCCTTCATCTGTGTCTCCTCCGTCACGTAGGGGAAAGCCTGTCCCCGACCGTGATAGGGATAGAAGGAAAGTCCCGGCCTCCACTTGAACGCCCTCATGTGTGGAAGGGCTGGGTAAGGCTCCACGTGCCGACCGTCGTCTGTCATCATAGTGAAGTCAAACATCAAGGCAGGCTTGGGACCGTACAGAAAACGACGGAGGTCCACATGGAAGCGGGGCGAGAAGCTCTCATCGTGACACGGATAGAGCACCGCATCCGGCTTGATCGTGTCGAGCAGACGCAAGAGATCCTCGTGCCAAGCCCCCACCCCCCACGGTCTCTCACGGGGGATAACCTTCTTGAGCTTACCGTTGAAGAAAGCCCGTCCTTCATTCCGTAGAAAGAGTAGGTCTTCCTGCCTACCGTTCCACTGGTCGAACTGGATGTAGACCTCGTCACAGAAGGTGTGCAGATTCCCCAGGCACTCCTTCCAGAGCGGGAAGTTCGACAACGCGACTGTAGCTACTACACGCATAACGCCTTCTTGTACATCCCCACACCAATAGCATGATCGAAGCCCTCTACCTGTCCACGGCCTATCCGAACGCCCTCCTCTACTCCCACCTTCAACTTCAACCCGTGCGCGAGGCAGATAGGAAGACCACGCCTGTTCTCGTCCGCTCCCTCCCACAACTCACATTCGACCTGTCCGTAACAGTCGCTTCCTCCCATACCCCCTAAGACTTGCCCCGGATTCAAGTCATGCTTCGCATAGGCAAACACGTTCGTCAGTAAGCCCTGGGGGACAAGAAGTGGCTTGCCGTCCAGAAGTTCCTGTACGCAACGGAGAGCCTCGATGTGGCAGAGGTGACAGTGACGGTAGAAGAGGTAGTACGGCCCGTCACCCATCTTGTAATACTTGAGCATGGACTGTTGGTAAAAATCGTCACAATACGCGATAACGAAAACCCCACCCCCAGGCTCCGCTCCCAAAACGTAGTCAACGTATCGGGTATGGGGCATTTTCTCCAAGGAAGGAACGAAGAAGTCAAACGCTTCAGCAAGCGTACCGCGTGCCGGTCCCAACATCCCCGGCCGGAAAACTTCCGCGTAGTAAGCGTTCGCCAGCAACGCCATTTCGACGTTGACCTTTGTACCGTCTGTCATAGCGACGGTCATGGGGATACTCTGGTCCTGCTTCACCGCCCAATCCTTGATACTCTCGGGAGTCGCGTGTCGGTCGAGGAAACCCTTGATGTTTCCAATCAGCCGAACATCGAATCCCCAAAACTCGATCTCACGAATCATCCGAGCCAACACTCCTGGCTGATCCCCGTCACACGTTGTGTACTTCCCCAGTGTGGCGAGATAAGGACCAAACATGAGGTCGGCCTCGGCGTTCATCATCACAACGGCCTTGCCCTGCTTCAAGGCAGCTTCCGCGTAGATCCCCGCTTCAGCCACGGCAGACGACGCTTCAATAAGAACATCCACCTCACCGTCAAGGACCACGGACAATCCCATGTTAGTTCTCCGACACCCCGTAGACTCAGGACACCTACTCTTAACCACATCCGACACCGCTACACACCGGAAGCCCGGTGTGAGCCTGACCTGATGGTAGAGACCCGTACCCATCGAACCCATACCTATGATTCCCACTCTTATCTCTCTCATGGTCACATCCCCCTGAACTCTATGATGGCATCATCCAAACCCCTACTGTCATACGAGTACCGAATCAAGTCAAAAGGTTCATACTCAATGCCTATCCGTCGGGCTAGATAGGTCAGGCAGCTCTGGTCATGACGATGGGATTGAAACTTCGGGTGAGGGGAAGTGTTGCTTCCCCCTTGGAACGACACCCCGTCTTTACTGAGTTCCAGCATCCGGGCGAGAAGATCCTGTGCCCTTGGGGACTCACGGCTAAGTCCTACGACACCCCCACAACATTGATTCAAACCCTGTGCGGTCTCCATCGAACAACCCAGCTTATCCAGACAATCCTTCGACGTGAACAAAGCCTCGTTCGCGCCAGGGTTGTTGAAAAGCAGCACACCCTTCTGTTTGATAAGAGACCAGAGAGGTCCCAAGGGTTTCCGTATCACACAGCTTGCATCAAGCCATAAGACAAGCTCCTGTCCCTGCGCAAAGGCTTCCTTGAACATGTGGTACTTGAAGGCGTAAGGAACCTCCTTATGCGTAGGACACCCTTCGGGGTAGGACGACGTGCGGACCAGTCTCTCTCCCGTATACCCAGCTTGACCCAGAGAAGCCAAGAGCCGACCCTGTCCACTCAAGTACCGCTCCCGGCCCTGGCAGGCAAAATTGATTATGCACTTTCTCATTTGATCTCCTTCGAGTTCTCACAATGCCGACACAGTAGCGGGATGGATTCGTCTTTCAATCCTTTCCTGAGTCGAGTAATGGCCGTCCCCTTCATGATCGCTTCCCACGTCTCCGAGCGAAGGTTTCCCAAGGCGTGTTCCATCCGGTAGTCCATGCAACACAGAAAGACTCTTCCATCCGGCATTAAGACATTATGATCCAGCCTGTCCCCGCTGGAAGCACAAGTTATCCTTCCCTTCCGACGAATCTTCTTCTTCCCCAAAAGATTCCCCGCCCTTGAATGTGCCTTGTCCCACGTCATGTTCTCCTCGGAGTAATGACTCAACGTAGACCGGCATAAACTCACCACGTCGTCACTAGCCCCTGGAACACGATGCAGGACGAAACGACGGAAAGGAATATGGGCCAAGAGACGAACATCCGAAATTGTCATCCCGTAGGTCGTGGTGTACACAGAAACAGGATGCCACACATACCGAGCATAACGCACCAGGGCACTACACTCAGGGTTAGCCCAAGGCTCGGACATACCCGAGAACAGGATATGCACGTCACGAGGAATAGAATCGAGACAGTCTTGGAACATCTCCATACTCATTTGCTCTGGACCCCCAGCACGAAAGTAAGTGGAGATGATCATGTCTTGGGGACAGTAATCACATGTAACAGGACAACCTACATTCGTCGTTATTTCAAGCAGAGACATCGGGAGGTCCTCCCAGATAAGCGTGAAGACGCTGCGGTATGAGGTCCCACTCCTCGTGTGTGAAGTAGCGCACTTCCTTCCACACGTTCCAACGCTTGAACATGTGGCTGATCTTCGCTCCCGGCTTGATCCGAGGCAAGACATCTTTAAGCCAGCCCTCGAAATCGTAATCCGATTCCCGATAATGACAGGAGAGCCGGTGCTTGAGAATCGTCTCTTCCATCGTCCGGCGTGTCGATGTGAAATGAATCAAGCTGGGACAGTCCGTGAAGGCAGGACCCTTTTCCGTCGAGCGTCCGTAAACGAACTTGTTGTCTGACCGAGTGTAAACAAGCAGCCCCTCCTGATCCTCCACCACCGGATAACCGGGGAAGCCTACGATGTTGAGTGAATGGATACAGACGGCGGGATGCTTGTCGTTGACCAACGCATCAATCGCAGCCAAGGTCCCCGGTTGCCAGATCTCGTCACCGTCCACGATGAGCGCACCCTTATACCCGGCCATCACCATTTGCGTCATGCAGTAGTTCCTCACAATCGCTTCCTGTTCGGCCAACGGCTTGCTTCCGGGAGGTATGACCTCGACCATTCTCTTCTTCGGCAAGTCCTTCATGATAGCACGGACTTCATCACGCTTGCCTTTCGGCACCTGTTCCCCGTTCCAGTAGTGAAGCGGGAAGAGGAAGAAGAACATCTCGACGCCTTCCTTGACGAGAGCCTCACAGGATTCCCTCAAACAGAACTCGTCACCTACCACCAGATACATAGCTGCATAATGATTCATTTCTTCACCCCGAAGTTTCCCTTGGCTCTCCGCTGAAAGAGAGACTCACCATGTTTCCACGCGGCCTCACTATCCTGCTTCGCGTAAGTCGGATCGTAAGCCGACCGACCAGTCGAGTAGTGGTTGTGACGGAAGAGCAAGTGCATCCCGTCAATGTTCTTTCCCAACCGTATCGCCGTCTCCGTGAAGTCTGGGTCTGCCCACAGGCTCATGTATTCAGGATAGTAGATGTAACCGAACCGCTCGAAGTAAACACGGGAGAGGATCGAAATGGTCTGCGCGGATTTCTGGATACCATCGTAGACGAAGAGCACCCAGTCTTTCTCCGTACCCACACACTTCTGAATCTCCACGTCCCAGTTGTCAGGACACTCGAAGTCGTCCGAGACGTAGATCAGCACGTCCCCCCGTGCTACCCGTGCTCCCACGTTAAGAGCCTCGACCATCGTCTTGTTGTCGTGTATGACGACACGGAGGTCAATCGTCCCCACCATCTCCCTGACCGTCCTTCGGTACTTATCCGCGTCATCACGGTCAAGCGAGAGCACGTATTCCAAGTTGTTGAAGGGAGAACACTTCGCCCGCCACCGACACATACATTCCCATGCCTGATCAGGTCGGCCACGTGAGGGGTGGACAAGGCTGAACCGCTGACGGACCTGTGAGGGAGGACGTGGGATTTCCTTCCGGGTGAAGGCAGCAGGAGTGAAGGGAGGAGTATGATGTCTTTCAATATCCCGCGCCTTCCGCAGAAGCCCAGGGCGTAGCTTGGGCACAGGCTTACCTTCCTTCATGACGCCACTTTTCTCCAAGTCACGCAGGTGGGCTTCGTAAGCCTCCTTGTTCTTGAAGACAAGCGTCTCTCCCGTCAGTCTCGACATGTACCTCATAACAGGGTTCCCGCCAGCTCGACGATGTCCTCCGGTGTGATGGAGTTCAAGACCTGACACCACTTGATCTTGTCCTCCGGGGGAGCGTGCTTCGCGTCCTTACACTGTTCCCTGGGAAGAAAGAAATTATGATCGAAACAGGGAGCGTGTGGACAGACGTGGTGTGGACCCAAGGGGTGATCATTGGGGTAATACTTCGAGCGGTTACTCGGATGGAACGGTCCCCACAACGAGATCGACGGCACGTGGGGGAAGCACGCCGTGAGGTGGAGGATCGCGGAGTCGGGACAGACCACCAAACTCGCTCGCTCCACCAGAGGGATCAGCTCACGGAAGTTCTTCGTCTTGTTAATGAAATTGAATACACCCAGTTCAGGAGAATCGTTAAATACTTCTCCGTACTCGTTCTTCCTGTCATGGCCCACTACCAGAACAGGAACACCGAAGGCGTGCGCCAAAGCCCGACATGCCTTCATACCCTTCTCCACGGGGTAGCATCGGTTCATGTTCGCGGGAGCGGCATGGTAGAGGATGAAAGGCTTAGAGGTAAGCCCCTGCAACCCCAGTCGGCCAAGAGCCTGATAGTCTTCCGGGTGAGGGAAGACGCAGGGACGCTTGTAGGCATCGGGCACGTCCTTGTGTCCGGCGAAAGCGAACATGTCGTCGTAGCAACAATCCTGATCTGGCTCGCTGTTGCCTTCCAGCATCCCCTCGAAGAAGAGGTGGTAGTCGTAGTTCTTCGCCACGTCGAAGGGGATAGGGATAGGAATCGCGGAGCCTTCGAGGAACGAGTTGCCGATCCACAAGGGCATCACGTCCGGGTGACAGTAGAGGTGGATGAGGGAGTGAGGGTAGAGCATCTTGAGATAACGGGGGAGAGCGGAAGCGATCAACTGGTCGCCCCAGGCGTTATGCCGATAGATGCAGAGCTTCTTCCCGTTGAGGTCCTGACCCCCATACCGCCGCTCGTAAGACGCGAACGAAGACCAATGCGTCTCGGTCTTCGGGGCCTTCACGATGATCTCGTCCAACTCGTAATCACTCACGATGTACCGGACGTAAGGCTTGTAGTAGTGAGTCTCGGTCTTCAACAACTGATCCGTCATCAGCACTTTCATTTATTTGTCCTCTTCTTTTTCCGCTTGGGCTTGTGGGCTTCGACCCATGCTGCGTGAACCTCGCTGTAGAAGGATTCAAAAGAGTTGGCAACCTGATCTCCTACTTCCGACAGTTCAGCGTGCGTCATGAGAAAAACACGACCGTCCGAGGACTCGTTCAAGTCCCCCTCCACACTGTAGGCACAGCGAAGCTGAGTCATCGTATACTCGTACATCTCATGGAGAATAGTGCTCACGATTCTCCACCAATTTGTGTTCGTGATGTCAATCTCAATACGAGCGTAGGGATGTTCAGGGTCCCGAGGATACCGGAAACAAGAAGTGGCACCGGGACTCCCGTCAGTCTCCTGTGCGACAAAGATCTCAGTCCGGTAGGACAGAAACCAACACTCACCCACCTTCTTCGTTTGTCTCGTCGGATTCATCAGCCAAGTCCCCCTTTTTCCTCTTCACCTTGCGTGCGACACCGAAACGGTCTGCCACTGATTTATCTTTCGCTTCCTGCTCTGCCGGTAGGAGTGCCTTCATCCGGTCGGTCTCCGTACCCACGGCTTGCAGGACGATCTTCCTGCGCCGTGACGCGATCAGGTCGGCCCGAGCCGTGACCTCCGTCACGTTTCCCTGCATGAGATCATGGTAGACCTTCTGGTCGGCGGCATGGATGATAGCGTCGTGGAACCGTCTTTGTGCGGACTTGATCATGGACGGCGTGACACGGTTGACGATGACCGGGTCCACGTGCATCTTCTCACAGACCTCAGTCACGGAAAACCCGGCACCCCGGAAGGTAGCGATAATGTCGAGGATAGCGTCGGCCTGCACAAAGCGGAACTTCGTGATCCCGTCCTTCTCCCACTCCTCCTGTGCGATAGCGAGCTTGTTCTCCTTGAGAGCGCGACGGACGGGTTCAAATTTCTCAACCCGCGCCCTCGCCTGAAACTTTCTTCTCAAGGACCGGAGCTTCTCGTACCCCTCGGGGTCCACTTCCTTGATACGGGTATAGACACGGTGACGACGAGCCGCCGAGAGATGGGACAGGAAAAAAATGTGCCCCTCATTCAAGAACCGCTTGGCCGAGCTTATCCGTTTCAAGTAGTCCTTGAACAGCTTGGGATTCCGCCACATGAAAAGACCCTTGGATCTAGGTGATTCGGAGCACAAACCAGGTGCGCGAACCTTGCTCCCACGTTTGAGTTTTTGCGAAGGTGACTTCCTCCGCCGCTTTTTCTTCGGTCGCCCTACGGATCGCTTTCCAGACGATGCTGAATCGTTTTCCATGTCTGCTGTCCTTGATTAACAGGAACTCTCCCACTTCGAGTCCCAACAAAATTTCCGTGAGCCTCTCCGTCAGCCGGGGATATGGCCCCGGCTTAACCTTCCGGTGCGGAGGATTCAAGTAGAAAACATCGTCATCTTTCGTTTTCACCTTCAAGTGAAGAGGGGGACACACTCTTGGAACCCCATGCGCGAGGTCTGCCGCCTCACGGTCAACAGTGGAGGTGCCCCCCTCATTTTTACAGCACAGCTCTCTTGCCTTCATCGTCTTCAATCGCGTCGATTGCGTGTCCGGGGTCAACCTTTTCCAGCAGCCAGTCCAGCCCCTTCGACAGAGGCCGCTTCCAAGGCACACGCCCCCCATGGCTACGCTTGAGTTTCCCAAGGCGGGAGCTAATTGTCTCGTCAGGATCTCCGAGCAGTAGGGCGCTACCCAGTTGATCGACAGCCAGCAGCACGTTCACCGCCCAGCGTCCTGTGAGTTTCATAAATCGTTTCACTTCGTTGTCTCCTTACAGTTTGAGAGCTTGAAGTATCGCAGGCCACATGATGACAAGCGTGAGAGCCACTAACATACCCAGCACGATAGCGCACACAAACTTATCGACCCGTGTCATCTTTTCATTCCAGATCATTTTTCCTCCGTGATGTCCCAGTCCAGATGCGCGGCCATCTTCCGCGCCCACGTCTCCGGCATGGAATCATACCCCTCAACAGAGTAGGTCTCCTCCTTGATGCCGTCCACGTCCGACACGTCAGCACTCAGCGTTGCCCTGTACCACGTCGAGGTGAAGGACGAGTGTGTCATCTCGATCTTGAGTGTAGCCTTTTTCATTTCTTCTTCCCCTTCACTTTCGTCGGACGGACCCAGCCACGCAGATGATGGGCAATCGTTGACTTGCCCAGATGCAGATGCACAGCCATGTCACGCTGAGACATATCGGGATGCTCCTTGGCACAGGCCCTCACCAATGCCTTCACATCGACATGGACGGCCCCCTCCTGCACGGGAGAGACTTTCCAGTAAGGCGTTCGCGGGTTGCCTGAATGCTCGATGAAGAGCGCCCGGTGTGGGGGGTTCTGATCCAAGTCGATCAGCTCGGCGTTCTTGGAGATTTCCAGACGGAACTTCAGCATCTCGTTTTTCAGCGGCACCAGCTCAAAACCCGTGCGGACCCAGTTGCTCAAGGTCTTGGTCCCGCTCTGCGAATAGATCCCCTGGCGCACGGACCAGTCTTCACGGCTTCCGGGCTTCGGGCCGTGGGCGATCAGGAGCAAGGCCACGTGATAGGTGTACAGGATAAACTCGATGGCCGACTTCCATGACAGGAAACTCATGGAGGAGTTCATGTCCACGGCTCCCACGAAACTCTGGTAGGGATCTATGATGATGACGTTCGGGCGGTGGAGCTTGACGCACGCATGGAGGAACTCCCCGAACGTCTCACCGTCCAGGCCGGGGACATGCCGGATGACGAGATTCTTCTGGATGATTGGGGTGGGGTACTGGGTGTGTTCGAGGATGGAGAAGAGATCCTTCTTCAGTATCTCCTCATCGTTCTCAGCCTCGATGTACAGGACACGCTGGGGTTGGTGGACCTTGAAGATCTTGAGGATGTCCTTGCCCGAGGCTAACCCTAGGGCGAACTGCGCGCCCAGGACGGACTTCCCGTCCCCCGTGCCGCCTGTCAGCAGGCACGCCGCGCCTTTCCTCAAAAACCCATGTCCCACGATATGATTCGCGGGGTTGATCTTGAACGATTGGATATCCTTCAGTGTGTAAGTCGGAAACTCGTTCAGCAGTTCTTGCATCACGGGGGAGAACTCAGGGTCTCCCGGTTTCTCAGCTCGCATGTATTCCGTCCTCTCTTGTGTGCCGCATGTTTTCCTGACCATCGCCGGGTTCCACCCCGGTGAGAACGGGGGCGACGCTATGTGAAGGGGAAACGAAATGCAAGCGAAAAAGACTTTTTTTTTCGGGGGAAATATGGGGGGAGTGGGCTATAGACCGGTCTAATGAAAATGTTAGACCAGTAGGGCTTGAAAACGGGGGTGAATCCGTGTGTGTGTGAGGGGAAATACCGGCGAAAAGCTATTTTTTCTATTCGTGGCACGTATTTCCTAGGGTTTTTGATGTCAGGTGGTCTAATGATCTATGGTCTTTTTGGGTGGTCCGGGGCGCTGGCTGGTCCAGGGTGGT
>Ga0207997_1001867_pt1 | contig 10749 bp, 16 predicted proteins | sample AntAceMetag02UKN_FD_184777 | JGI IMG/M metagenome (GOLD analysis project Ga0207997, IMG submission 184777) | Saline lake microbial communities from Ace Lake, Antarctica - Antarctic Ace Lake Metagenome 02UKN (SPAdes) (version 2) | ecosystem: Environmental > Aquatic > Non-marine Saline and...
CCCATACCTGAAATAGCATTGCTACTCATAATTTACCTCCTTTTCAAATTTAAATTAATATACATAGGCTATCTACGTTGAATTTCAAAATTCAATATAATAATAGCCCTTCCATTATCATCCCATCCTAACATAGCAGGTCCGTTAGAACAGTAAATAACAGAATATAAAGTACTATTCACGGTTTCTTGCCCAATCCCATGTAAAGTATCCCTAATATCTTGTGCCAAAGCATCTCCTGTAATATAACTGGCATTTCTAACACGTATCTGTACCGCATCATAATAATAATTTTCACCTTTTATAAAAGTTAACATTGGTGCAGCACTCATACCAGCAAAAATTGTAACAGTATTTATAGGTGTAGAAGGTTCTTTAGCTATAAACAAATCAGTACCAAATACCAACCCTAATGAACTCTCATCCACTAATAAACATTTTATGTCCTCACAAACAGAATTCATAATCTTTTACTTTATGTTGGTGATATAAATTGTTGTGATCTAAATTCCTTACTATATGACATACCTTTTCTAGCAGCAGTTTTACCAAAACCTTTTAATAAATAAGCCCTTTGTACTATTTTAAGTATTTCAGTCCTTTTTACTTTTAAAGCCTTTTCAAAAAATTTAGCACCTGAACCAGTTTCACTCCACTGAGTCCCTACTGGCATTTCATGTGCCCATATAGCATATGGAGAACTAAATCCCATTAATACATTTACATTAGAAGCTGACTTAGTTTCAGTCTTAGCTTTTGCTAATGCTCCTTGATGTGCTGCATTTAATTCAGTTGCATCAGGTCCTATAAAACCACCCCCTTTTCCTCGACGTACACCTGCAGAATTAACTATAAACCAACTCTTCCTTAAATTCCCTAAATCTTTAGGTATCGTAGGTATTTCAGTTACCATAGCTTTACCAATCATATCAGCCGCTTCAGTCATACCTTCCATACCAGCAAATTTCATATTACCTAACTCATTCCTTAAATTTGCTTTAAGTTGTGCAAAACCTGTTATGTAGACTCTACCTGCCATAATATTATACCTTCTGTTCCCAATTTGGTTTCAAATAATACATACGTACAAAATCAGTTGTTGACATTACCATTGGTGTTTTCTCTTTAGAAACTATTTTAAAAACACCTTGTATTGTTTCAGGTAATGGATATGTATCTCCTGATTCAATATCTAATCCTAAAAGAAGTAAACTAGCTAATGTACCAAGATATACAAGTTCATCCTCCTCTGCTTCAGTATTGGTTAAAATTAATCCAGTGGAAATAAGTTCTTCATTTTTCCTATTGGTAATTAGTTTTGTCATTTGATCCCAACGTACAGCAATCTCAACAGGTTCATCATACGTATTAGTACCATACCCAGGATTCACAGGATTGGCCCAATGTACAGCAGTCTGCACTGCAAACTTACTAATAACCTTTTCTATAATATTACTCATGCGTCAAAACTTTGAACCGCCCTCAAAAAAGCAGGTTTCTTTTCCAAATCCATAAATGCCCCTGATGTATCCAATGCTAAAACCATTTGACCATAAGAAGTAGATTGCAAACCTGCTCCCCATTTTCCTATATACTCAATTTTAGCAGTACCAGCTTCTGCGATTTTCGCTACCCGTTCTCTTGTAATAGCCAACATGTGTCCTGCCAACCATTTCTCTATTTCTGTATATAAATCAGAAGCAGTGGTTCCCAAAACAGTATTTACCATCGTATTCGCTGCAGCTATATATTTATTTACATCTGCCTCAGTAACGGTCATACCATCCATTATACTATTCACATCGGCATAATTCGTTCTTACAGCCATAATTATTTTGTTTTAATTAATGTACTTTCTAATAATGATATAATTCCTGTTTTCCAAGGTAAATCCAACCAACGTAACATTTCATGTATTTGTTGAAAATTACCATTTAACATTCGTTCAGGCCATATAACCTTACAGTCTAATCCTTTTTCCATCATTGACACAAATAATTTTTCATGTTCATGTACCCACCACAACCAACCACTTCTTTCATCTAAAACATTAATAGCCTCTAATATTGATGGATCCTCATACGCATCCATAAATCCTGTTTTCAAACAAGAAGAAATAACATCCCCTGTTCTACGTCTAACAATAATATATTTAGCATTAGGATATGCAAAAGCCCAAATAGGCCATATTTGAGCAATCCTTGCACTTTTATACATCCAAATTACTTTTTCAGAATAACCCTCTTCAATTAATATATCCTCAACTTTATTTTTCCAATCAAATGGAATAGGCATTTGTGAATAATCTGGTAAAGGGTATTGTCCTCGATTATCTATAGATAAACTATTTTCATAATAAGTATTAACAAACTGTTTTATTTTTTTATTTTCACACATTGTGGTTGTTTCACCTGTAAATCCACCACACATTTCAATAATGCGAGCAATAAGTGAACTACCCGAACGTTCAATTCCAGTAACAAAAACTGGTATATTTAGCTTACTCTTTACCATATCACAACAATTATCTAATAATCACACTTTGCCAATATACATTTAAATTGACTAAAATTACGAATAAAATCTTGATCTACATAAAATTGATTCATTATATTTTTAATCATATTAAATTTAATTGGGTATGATACACATATTCAACCACCCATTCTACCTTTGCTTTCCTCATTCTAGGCTTACCATGAAAACAAACAACAGAAATATTTTCAGGTAAAATTTTTAGATATTGTACCATTCTATCTACCCTTGGTTTAAAACTGCTAATTTTATCAGTAAGATCCTGCCAAAATAAATCAGTAGGTACAACAGCATTCATAAACCACATATCTCCTTTCTTATATGTTTTCATATAACCTTTTGGATTCTTTACCCATACATCCCATATTTTTTCTACCTTTTCATTATTAGCTGGTACCCACATAACTCCATTAGCATAAACACTCCTACCTTTATAAAAATCAATTAAATTTATAAGTTTATTTTCATTCTCTTCATTTGGAAATAAATCAATAATATCCCCAACAATAGCAGTATCCAAATCAAAAAACAAAAAAGGTCTATATTTTTTTAATTGAGGAGCAAATAAATTCATCTTACACCACCAACCAGGCCATTCATTATTATACATTGGTAAAAGTGTACAATCTTTTAATTTTATAATAGAACTAACCTTGTCATACAAACAATAAATATTTAAACGCTTTTTAGATTTCCATTGTTTTTTCAAATGGAAACATAATAATTCAACATCACTAAAATGAAAATCCTTACCAACTTTTAAAGCCAATAATACATTATAATCTTGCATAGGTATCCCTTTCTTTTAAATGAGTATCCATTAATTCTTTGACCAATTTAGACAAATTAGATCTAATTTTAACAGACTTAGTATTTGAATGCCTTCTATAATAATAAAGTATTTCATCACAATAACCTAATTTAAATCCTGCCCAAAGACAACGTAAATTAAATTCATATTCTTCAGAATGGTGTAACCTTTCATCAAATCCTTTTAATAAATCAAATATTTCTTTCTTATATAATACTGTACCTCCATGTATTGGATTAGATTTTAAAAGGTTTTTGTATGATACAACTTCTGGTGGTATATATCTATTTCCATGATTACCATTTTTATCAATTTCAATAGCATTTCCATGAATAAAATCAACATCTTGTTGTACAATAGCATCAACGGCAACTGTAAGACTATCCTCAGATAAAATATCATCTTCATGTAAAAACTTAATATAATCTCCAGTAACTTCTGGTAATACTTTATTAAAATTCTCAGCCCAATCACCTTCCCCTTGACTAATAATAAGCTGACACCAATCTGGTACACTATCAATAGCTTCTTGTAACCAACCTCTATCATCTTTATAAGGAATAATAATAGTTACCTTTGGTTTTCTATAACTATTAAACTTAAAAATTGAAGTTTCCTTTAAAGTTAATAACTTGTATAATATTTCATTTTTTTTAATTTTATTTATATTAGTCAAATGAAAAACTTTTTCATGCCATTGATGTAAAACAGAAACTTCTAAAGGTATTTCCTTTTTTAAACCTAACCTAGTAATCCTTTCCACAAATTCATCATCCTCATAAGCAACACCATTAGCGAACCGTTCATCAAATCCACCAAGTGCATCCATATTTTTACGAGTTAAAACACCACAAAAATGATAATACACTGGACGATAAATTGGATGATTATACCAACCTAACATATTTTCATATTCATATGTTCTTTGAGATAATTTTCCTTGTTTACGTTTTCTTCTTGGTGTATTTTCATTTCCATATCTTTTTTGAGGTAAACTATCAAAATTAGAAATTAAATCAAATACACTTTTTTCCTCAAATTCCCCAAAAGCATAAGTAGAAATAGATAAATAATTATCATCTGTAATATTTTCAACTATATAAGTAAGAACATCCCCTACATGAATACACTCAGGATTTTGAATAATTATTATATCTCCTTTCGCTGCGGCAATACCTATATTATATGGAATACAACTATTCATGTACCATTTATCCTTTTTTTCTATATGAATAACACGCATAAAAGGAAATTCAAAAATTAAATCTTCAACCCTTTCTTCTTCATCGCTACCATCATCCACTAAAATTAATTCATAATTTTTTTGAACAGATTTTTTTATTGACTGTAAAGTATTATACAATACTTTTTTCCTATTATAATATGCAATTACTATACTAATCATATCAAAAATCCTCCTTCTTTTAGTATATTCAATATCTGTTCTTTACTTTGCTTTTTAGCCGTTTTAGAATTAAACTTTTCTAATGTTACTCCAGTAAACCCTTTAACCACACTAGAATCCCAAATATGCCAATACGTTCTACCAGTTACTAAATCTGGATAAATAACATATGAATCATGAGGAGCTTTCTTGGTTGACTTAATTTCAAATTCAGAAATCAATCCTTCATGTATTTTTTCACCTACTCTACTTCCTGTTATATCTATTTTTACATCTAACCATTCCCCATAGTATTCAACTAAAACTTCAATCAAATCCTTAATATAAAAACAAGGCATTTCCATCACATAAATTTCGCCACCTATTCCTTCACCTGTAAAAAATAATAACATATCTACAATATCTGACATCGTAGAGAAAAACCTAGTCATTCTTTCATCGGTTAAAGTAACTCTACCTTTAGTTTTAATTTGCTCAATAATAAGAGGAACAAGACTACCATTAGTTCCTAAAATATTACCACCTCTAATACAAAAAAATTCAGTATCTTTAGTATTACAATTAGCTTGTATTATTAATTTCTCAGCAGTAGCCTTAGTCAATCCATAAAGATTATTTGGTTCAACTGCTTTATCTGTTGAAACATATAAAAACCTTTTAACCTTATATTTTGTTGAAGCCTTAATCATATTAATAGTACCATTTACATTAGTTTTAATAGCCTCAACTGGTTGATATTCACAAACAGGTACATGTTTCAAAGCTGCTAAATGATAAACAATATCAAATTGATATTTTTCAAACACAGATTCAATTGCATTAGAATCTCGAACATCTCCAATTATAAAATCAACTCTTTTATCATCTATATCCCGTTGCATATTAACTTGTGCAATTTCACCACGAGAAAAAATAACAATTTTTTTAGGTATACAATCTTGTCCAAGTTCTTTATGCACCAATAATTGTGTGGTTACATATCTTCCCCAAGAACCAGTACCACCTGTAATTAATATTGTACTATTTTTAATCATCTTTTTTTCTTTTAATAGAAACATTTTGTCCTAATAAAATACGAAGTACCGTATCAGAAACATTATCTTTAGAATATTCATCTGGTATAATCCATTGTTGTTTTAATTTTAAGATATTATAATAAGCAGTTAAAATATCTTGTTTTTTTGTACCAGCTAAAATTAACGAACCCGATTCCATAAGTTCTTGTCTTTCAGTTGTATTTCTTAATACAACACAAGGTGTACTAAATAAACAGGCTTCCTCTGGAACTGTACCTGAATCAGTAAATATTACTTCAGCTTCTTGTTCAAGTCTTACAAAATCAAAAAATCCTATTGGATCAATACAAACTACTCTATCAGAAATTTTAACTCCTTGTTTTTTAAATTGATCTTTCGTACGGGGATGAATAGGAAATATAACATTCATATCCGCCCCAATTGTAGTCATAGCACTCATTATAGATTTAACCACTGAAGGGGTGTCTACATTTTCACTTCTATGTAATGATAACAATGCAAATTTCTTATGAGGTTGCCCATTTCTTTTTTGTATATTTAATCGTTCTAATATATCACTACTTACTATTTCTACTCTATAATATTTTAAAACTTCATTAATTGGATTACCAATTTTAAATACCCTATTTTTATGAAAACCTTCTTTAAGTAAATTTTGTTTACTATTCCCAGTATAAGGTAAATTCATATAAGAACAAATATCAATTATCTTACGATTTAACTCTTCTGGAACTGTTTCATCATAACATCTATTACCTGCTTCCATATGATACACGGGAAACCCCATTTTGCTAGCGATAATGGATATTAATCCTGAGTTCGTATCCCCAAGTACTAAAACCTTATCTGGTTTCTCCTGCGTAAGAATATTACCTAATTTTATAGTAGCCCAACCAATAAAAGTATGTAATGCAGTGTACATATTTTTTCTATCTTCAATATCTGCATAAAATGTATAATCAGGTTTACGGATTTTTAAATCTTCAAAAAAGATTGTACTTAATTCAGGTTGAGAATTTTGATTTGTATATGCATGCACATGCTCACATACTGTATCTAACTTTCGTAAGATAACAGATAATCGAATCAACTCTGGTCTGGTTCCTGTAATTGTTAAAATTTTCATAATTTTCCTGTGATTAAGGTTAATATAATTTCTGTCATACTACAAGGTCTTTTAAAACCTTTTATATTTTCTTCTAAGTTTTCTCTAATCCATTTATACAAGGATTCACCAATCGCCCAATCATTTAAATTAGTTACATCATATCTCATTTTCTTCATTCTTTAATATGTCATCCAATCTGTTCCTGCATACCCATATTTCAATTGATATTCAACTGGTTGTAATGCATTGGTACCCTCAGCTGGTGTAAATGTAAATTCTCCAAAATATAATTTTCCATCTATATTATATATATCAACTCTTACAAATGGAGGATTACCTACCCTTTCAGTTAACCTATAAACTATATCTTTCATTTTTTCAAAATTTTTAGGTGGTGGATAAATTGTAGAATCATTTTGCCTAGCTCTAGTAAATGGCAATAATTGCCAATTTTCATCATAATAATTTTGCCTATGATCCCCCTTTCTATCAATATCAAATTGGATAAATACTAATTTTCCATTCACCATATAAAATTTGTAATCTTTTAGGTTATCCCCTAAATACTCTTCAGTTATTATTCCAGGTTCTACTTGAGCATATTGTTTTTCATATTTAATCCTATATTGTATAGTTAACAATTCTTTTATACTTATTTCATATTTAATTAAATCTTTATCAGATCTAATAATATAATTCCATCCACATCCATGAGTACCTTTAATAATATAAGGATATTTTAAAGTACTATCAATATCTTGAATTGAAAAATTCTTATTCCAATAATTATATGTATCTGCTACATGAATAAAATCTTTTACAACTGCTTTCACCTTATATTTATCAACATAAGTAACATAATCATAATCTTTATATGGGTGTAAACAAAAATACTTAATAACTTCATTCCATCCAAAATAATATTTATTTTCACCATGTTCCTCAATACAATGATTACCAGTGGTTTTAATTTTAGCTTGTGTTTGCACATCATAATAACTTAAAAATAAACAACTATAATCAAATTCTTTATCTTTAAATTCTTCCCATTTTTGATTTAAATAATCTACTGTAATTTCAGAATAATCTTTTGTCCAGAGAATAGGTAAACCCTTATATTTTACTCGTATTTCTTCATTCTCTTCAATTATTGGTATACCTCCTGATAACCATGTTTCATAATGTCTATGACAATCAACACGAAAACCTTCAGGAGAAATTACAAATTTACAATACCCTACCTTAGCAAAGAATGTAGCAGGTGCCCTAAGCATATTAGAAAATCCATTTTTAAGTAAAATCTTAGCAATAATTTCTCGATTAAAATCCTTTCTTCTAATTTTATCAGTTTGATCATTAAATGCAACAAGTAAAAGTTTTGTTTTCTCTTGTATTTTAAATAAATCTTTAAAATAAATATAAGTCCAATTCATCCCCCATGGTAAAGCATGATTTACGCCATTAATCATACCATTATTTATAATAACATCTGATTGATTATATTTTAATTCTGTTGATTTACAAAAAAATGTTTTCATAATAAATTTCCTATTATATTATCAGAAAGATTTTTCAATCCACCATTTGTATTTTTTAAAAATTCACCAGTTAAAGGATGACCCCCATACCAATGAATACCAATAGAATTTTTAGTAAATTTTGGAGTTTTAGTATTATATATATCTGGAATATGTAACGCATCATGAGCATAAACACATTTCATTGATAAATTTACCACGGTTGAAATTTTTTCAATATGTTTTATCGTTGCAAATGTTTCATTTACTGCATCAGGACCTATACTTTGAAATACTAAAGGATCAAAATACCGTTTTTTCATCATAATTTCAAAAAATTTACTACCAGCACAAGCCATAAGTAATCCCGTTGAATGTCCATAATGACAAATACATACATAAGTTATTACCTCTTTATTTTCAATAATATTTTCTTTCAAATAAGTAATAGGTTTAAAAAATAAAATATCCATATCAGCATACACACCTCCATATTTATATAACATACAATATCGTAACTGATCTGATTTATGTGATTCTGACATTTTATTAGACATTCCTAAATCTTCCATGTCTACATAATTAATCTCAATAGGTAATTTTAATAATTCTGGAAAATAATCTGTTTCAATTTTCAATTCATAATTCAACTCTTGTGTTTCCCAAGTAACTACTTTATAAGGATATTTTGGTAACCATAACATTACTTTCCAATCTGGATTATGTTCTATAAAAGTAACCACCGTCATATAACGAAGATAATACATAGGAGTAGCTGACCAATATACATGTAATATTTTAGGTACATCTAAATTCCATTTCATAATTTTATCATTTGATTTGTATAAATATCACTACTATCCAATCCACTTTCAGTAACTATTTCATATTTAGCAAATTCATTTTCAACCTGTACCCTTCTATCTTCTCTACAATCTAAGTTAATATATAAAACCCCAAACTTATTACCTATCATTAGAAATAATCTTTTATATTAGCTTTTTTAAAACAAGTAATTTGACTATCTGGATTACAATTAATAATTTCAACCTTACCTTCCAAATCTTTAGCAATTATTGGAAAACCTATTATATGCCTTTCAAATGTTGTTAATACCGTTTTAAGACCCGTTGTATAAAATTTATGCCAATGTTGATTTTCTTTTTCATCTAATGACATATCAAAACCAAGTAAAAAAATACGTTTAACACCAAAATGGACTGCTAAATTAATAGCTGCTGCCCCACTATTACCATTCCAACTTACACAATTTTCTTTAAAAGAAATACCTTTAGGTTTTGTCTTATCCCTGTTGATAACTTTCAAATAAGAATTATGCATTTGATTTCTACCATGACAAGTAACCCTAAGACCTTTATACTCAAATAAATCAGGACGACTTTTAGCCATAAATCCTGCATCCCCAAAGAAAACACAATCAACCCATGATCCTAACCTATAGGACATATTTACTCCAATAATATGTTCATCATGAATGGAAGATAAGAAAGGGGAATAAGCTTCAGCGGTAAGTTGTTGATCACGTACTTTTGTAACAATATCCTTTGGTATTCCAAATTGATGCACAAGTGAAGGACCTCCCCCTATAATAATACATTGTCCTCCATCCCACATACGAGGGATCTTCCACATGACCTATATATTTAAAGAATCACATAATGTTTTAGCTTCTTCAAGAGAAAGAAGTTCCTCATTTAGAATTTTTTTAGATATATGGTTAATAACATTATACGAATCAGTTTTTTTATTAAAACTAACTTCATATAAATTTTCAACCTGAGGTATCGTTTCCACCTTTTTTACAATACGTACTTTTTTCTTACCTTTAATAACCTCAACAATCTTTTCCTCAACAATCTTTTCCACTTTTTTTGCTAATTGTTGAAGTTTTTCACCATCAACACATACAAAATGATGAGCAAGCTTCTCTGGTATTTCTTCAGGATACGCTTGAAAAAATTGTCCTGGTTTAATAGGTCTATCAAATAATGGAATACCTGCTCCTTGAGTAATTCTTTGATATCTTAATTTCGGTCTTACACCCGTATAAGGGGAAGCGGAAATTACATCTGCTGGTTTATATGTAGCCATAACTTATAAATTTAAAGAATTACATAATGTTTCAGCCGAAGAACGTCTTAAAGACTTTTCATTTATAGATTTTCCTGTTTCAACATTGATAACCTCAAACCAACCAGGTGACCTTGTCTTTCTAACAACATATAAATTTTCTTTTGTATTAGGTTTATCAGGATCTTCAATGGTTAAGGCTTTTGTGGTTTCATTACTGACACAAATAAGTTTCTCCATAAATA
>Ga0207997_1001868_pt1 | contig 10745 bp, 20 predicted proteins | sample AntAceMetag02UKN_FD_184777 | JGI IMG/M metagenome (GOLD analysis project Ga0207997, IMG submission 184777) | Saline lake microbial communities from Ace Lake, Antarctica - Antarctic Ace Lake Metagenome 02UKN (SPAdes) (version 2) | ecosystem: Environmental > Aquatic > Non-marine Saline and...
AGCTTCCTTACCACCTTCTGCTGCCTTCTTATTCTCACTTCTAATCTCATTTGCCAAACCACCTGTAGGCTCCCCATATTTGGCACCTATTCTACCAAGCTTTTTATTTTGAGAAGTATTCTTATAAACACCACCCCTGGCTTTAATAAGATCTTTTACATACACTAAATTAATAGGTATATTATCCTTACCTAATACATTTAAAGCAGTATATCCAACAAGATTATTTAATGTGTTTACAACTCCACCTTCTTCACCTTTAACTATTTCATCATTAAAAAATTGAGTCATTTCTTTTACATATACAACTTCATGATTAATGGATTTTTCTAATTTTTCTAAATCAGAAGAGGTTATTGAATTTACTATTATATTCATTTTAGCCTGAATAATGAGTTACATACCAATTATTTTTATAAAAATATAAAATTTACGACTAATTAAAAACTTACACCATCAAAATAATTCATATAGTCAGATAATTTAGTTCCTAACATATCTTTAACATCCCTCTTACCCTTTGAATCTAAATACTTTTTAACTCCAGTAGGCCCTGCTAAATGAGCTGCTGCAAGCATTCCTGACTCAGTTACTGTAAATCCATGAACTGTAGATCCAATATATTTGGATAAATAATCTTTCAAAACATATTTATTGAATAACAAAAGAGAGTCCATTGCTCTCTCCTGATCTATTTCTGGAAATATGTTAGGATCTTTTATAAAATCTTTAAACTTAATATAATTATATCCAACTGTTTTTAATGCTGCCTTTCCAAATTGATATTTACCTATGTAGCCAAACCTATTCCATTTTCTCCAATCATTAGAAGATTCTTTAAATGCAATATCTCTTTTAAATATCTCACCTTTCAATTCTATATTTTCCCTTAATATCTCAATAATATATTCCTTTTCTAAAGTTCTCTTCATTATACCCACCTGAGAATTAGATAATCCTGGAGCATATAGAGTAGTAGATAATAAAATCAATACACAAATAATTAACACCTTAGTAATAGTACTCTTAATTACTTTTTTATTTAATACTCCACACTCTCCACATCCACAACCTAAATCTTCTTCATGATTAGTTGAAAACATAATTGGGTCCATATAACTAAATTCCTGTACTTCTCCAGTTTTCACCATCTCTATTTTACAAGGTAATTTAAAATTATTACTTTCTTTTATCATCTTAGCAATTCCAAGATAATAGGCTCTAGTAAATGAAATAGTAGATAATTTATATATATATCCAAACTTCTCATCTACAAAAAACCTTATCAAATAACGATTCTTTTTTAAGCTCATAATATACAGTTTTAAAAATAGGCCAAACCCCTTTATGAGACTTGGCCTTTTGTTTTTCTAAATCAAATGGAAAAAATAACAAAACCCTAAATTTTCATAAGCTACCTCCTGTTAGTTTGTACTGTTTTTTTCATTATCAGTATTTATTGAAGTGTAAACTTAACTATTTTATATTTACTATCAAAACAAAAGGTCAGCTTTCAGATTTTATCCCTTCCACTGACCTTAAGACCAAACTAAAAATATATACATGTATGTCCAACATATAAAGAAGCAAAACCTAATATTCAAAGAACTTCACATAACTAACTGATTATCAATACTATGTAGCAGGGAATGGATTTGAACCACTGACCTCTGGGTTATGGGCCCAGTGAGCTACCAAACTGCTCCACCCTGCAATTTAAAAAGGAGGTTAACGGTTATTAGGATCTGGTCCTAACAATCTAGCCTCCCTCCTTTTTTCAATGAACTTTAATCTTAACCTAACTTAAACTTCAAGACAAATATAACAATTTTATATTTCATAACAAAAAAATATCTTGTAACCTTTTTTTAAATAAGATAGCTGTTTTAGAACCAATATATTTTTGAACATCCTTACTTTCTACTATCTCACCTTTTGCTTCTCTATAAACATCTTCAATCATTGTTTTAATAACTATCCCCATTCCTTCTATATTTATATCCTGTGGAAATTTATCTAATATATGAGATAATCTCACTTCAGTTACCCACTCTTCAGCAATAGCTTTAGCATTCTCCATCACTTTTAACTTTTCAGAAGATACTTCTTTTTGAGTTTTAGTTTCTTTAAAATTTTCTCCCTTGTGTTTTGCTATTATTCTTTCACCATTATTCATAGTAAGTTCTACTAATGGTCTTAGTACAATACCTTCTCTCATCTTTTCACCACAACCATTTCTTATAGCTTGAATAGATGGTTTATCTCTTTCAGCATTTAAAAATTCTAAATCTGTTGATACTTTAACATAATCAACAAACTCAAAACCTAATGATTTACAGACCCCTTCAGCACTTGGTACATTTAACCATACCCCACCTATCTTAACTTCAAAGGCAATAAATTTTAACTCTTTTCCATAAGTATTACTCATTTTCTGTTGTTTACCACCATAAGCCTCACCATATATAATAATATTTGAGTTAGAAATAATCTTAAACTTCTCTTCTAACTCTTCACTATTAAACAATGATTTAAAATTAGAATATTTTTCACCTCCTGAAAATAAGTGTAATTCTTTATTATCAGCATTCCAACTAATATGTGCTGATGTACCATGAATCTTTTCTAATGCATAACATTCTTTAAACATCAAAATAGTTTGATCCTTATATAAATTTGATATATGTTTATATCCCATTTTATACCCTTCTCTTATACTCATCCTTATCAATATACTTGTAATGACCTCCAGATACCTTTTCATGAGCATCTTGATCCTTCACTCTTGATACTTTCTTAGTATCTATATTTTTAATACACTTCATTTTACCTCCCTTACCTGACTTATAAAAACTATCTCCACCATTTTTTTAGTTACTGGATCTTCTTCTTCCTTTTTACCATAAATAAACTCATATTGTGGAGGCTTATCATCATCCCCTATTTCTCTAAATGAAGCACAATATCCAATATATTCTAAAAACTCTTTATCTTTTTTATGCCTAGCTATTGCTATTGGAAAAAATATTTTACAATTAAGCATTAAACAATTTATTGTAAGTTCAGAGCTTACTTGAGTTAAATGAAAGAATACTTTCCCTCTCCTCTTCAATAAACTTTTAGCATCTATTATTTCCATATTATTTTATAGGTTCTAACCAAGCAGAATCAACCACAATAATCTTCATATTTATAGTATCAATATTAATAAAATGACCTGGAGGAGGAATAAGATTAAAATTACCTCCTGTAGTATCATAACTAATTTCTACTACAGGATAATTCTTTTTCATTTTGTTAACTTTTCTATCCTGAGCATTTTTACCATAATTACTACTGAATACTCCTACTAAAATTACAATAACTATTACAGCTATTATTGAAACCAAATTTTTAATCTTCATCTTTTTTCTTTTTTAATGAGTTTGTAAAACTAACAATTTTATATTTAATTCTTCGTATCCAAGTTCTATCTATTTGCTTTACTTGATAATCAATTAACACTTTCAACTGTTTATTAACATATTCAGAAGCTTCTAATTTATGTTGTAACCTATTATTACTTCTTTCAAGACTCTCCCTTAACCTCTGATTAGTAACTAATTGTTTCTTTAACTTAATATTATATTCCTTATACTGTTGTATACTAGACATATTAAATATCTTTTATTTTTATACTCCTATTGATTTAATAATATTAATTTCGTAATCTTCAACTTCACCATTAAAATCGTCATCACATGAATTAATAATTGTCCCTTTCTTCATCATTATTCTCATTCTAGTAGGCCCATAATATTTTTCTCCTTTTGATATAATAATCTCTTCAGCTCTAATCCCTCTCTTATTATTTGATCTGTAAATAATCTCCCCTTCATCATCAAAGTCACCATCTATATTCAAATCAATCCATATACGCCAATAATATCTACTTCTACGGCTTTGAGGATTTAGTCTTATCATATATCTTGTATCATAGGTAAGATTGAGATTGCTTGAATAGTTACCATAACCTTTTGAGTTACCAGTAGAATACTCCCAGTCGTCTATTCTGACTGAATCAATACCATCTATAAAATTATCAACAGAATAAGGAATACAATAAACATCAGCATCTAAATCAATCAAATCAGCCTCCCATATACCCCTCCCATAAGTTGCTGCAACTATCTTATTCCCTCTTGTTTCTAATTCAGTAATAACAACATTTGGTAAACCTCCCTTAAGTCTAGTCCATCCATCTTTTCTGAAATATACTCCTATATCAGTACCAACATATAATATATCTTCACTAATAATGCAATTTATTGGAACTTCGGGTAATCCATCTGATATGTCTTTCCAAGTACCATCATATTCATATACACCTTCTTTATTAAATTGTCCACAAGTTATCCAAAGCTTATCTTCATCAGCACATAAATAAGTTATTGTAGAATTAGACGGGTTACCAAGATCCTCCCAGGTATCACCTCCATTAACTGTTTTATAAATATTATCCATAGTAGCCATATAGATAAGTTGCGAATTAACCACTGCTATTGAACGCAGAGTTGCACCATTCAAATTACTTATCTTATGAAACCCAGTATCATTTCCAAAGTCCCTGCGCCACAAGTCTTGATAACCTACATAAACAACATTATAATTAGTAGGATCTAAAACATAAGGAGTTACCCATGCAGCTTGACCAGTGATATTTCCAGTTATTGTTACATAGTTTCCCCAGAGATTATGTGTTCTTCTAATTTGACCATAATACAATTCTCCATATTGAATATTGATATCTGTTGGATCAATAATACATTCCATACCATCACCACCTATTATATCATACCAGTTAGTATTATACCTTACTTTCGTTCCATTATCTTGAAGTCCTATAATAATATCTTCATTAATCTGAGATACACCTAATCTATAAACCTGACTAATAACAAGTCCATCTCCTATATGATGCCAAAAATCATCATAATAATATACCCCACCATCATTACATTCAAATAAAGTAGAACCATTAAATATTAAATTATGCTTATCTGCATGTATAACTCTTGCTACTCCGCCACATGAACTAGACCAATGATTAAATATATTCCATGTACTCCCTCCATCTTCTGAAAGCCAAGTATTAACTCCACCAATAACTACCCTATCAGCATTATTTGAATCAACAGCAATACATAAATCATACCATCCCTGCCCTCCTTCATCACTACCATCACAGTTCCATCCTAACATATTTGGAGTACCAGAATGTATCTTAATAAAGTTATAGCCATCAGTGGCCTTATAGATACCTTCTAAACCATTATTACTATTACTAACTATTGCATAAACAACATCTCCATTGACTGCTATTTCAGTTCTAGTTCCATTGGTATTTAATATGCAATTCCATGAATTACCATCACTAACATATACCTCTCCACCTGTTCTAGTTGAGCCATATAATATACCGTTACTTGCCTCCATGTCTATAAATGCAATGTTTGTTAATGTATCTTTTATCCTTCCATGATACATTTTATAAACTCCAATACTTGTAGCAACATAAAGATAATTGCCATTCATTATTAATCTATTAACCGTTCTTGTAGATTTCTGGGACCAGTCTAATTCAGTTTTGTACCATGATTCACCACCATTTGTACTCATTAACACGCCGACAGAATAATTGTCGTAAGCATCTTTATCTCCAGTGGCTATATACATCCAATCACCATCAATAGCTATATCACTTACACCAAGTACAGCATTATTATCAGTTTTTACATCCCATGTCAATCCTAAATCAGTTGATTTCCATAGTCCACCTGAAGCAGCACCAATAAAAAGTGTACTATCACCTTTAAATGCAATACAATTTACTCTTCCAAGTCCTGCATATCCTCCATTAGTATTAGCAGGGCCAAGACTCCTCCAACTATCAAACCCTGCCTTAAGACGTAAACTATCTTTAGGATATAACTTAGCTATAGGAAACTCACCACTCTTATCAACACGGCTTTCCCAATACCATTCCCATCTTTTGAACTGCTTCCAACCAGGTGCGTCTATTCCAACAGAATCATAATGCTCACTATATTCTACCTGTAACTCCTTAAAATTCTTTTCTTTATCCTGAATTACTGATTTTTTACAAGCATAAAAGCTTAATATTATTCCTAATATTAATATCAATTTTTTCATGGCTTCTGATTAGATTCTATTTTACCTATTATTTCCCTACAATCGACATTTACGTTAATTCCTTGGCCCCATCCCATGAAGTTAGGCGGCCCCTGGATCGTTTGCGCACTATTAAACCAGATGATTTTTTTTTGGCCTTTGATCTTAATTCCTGTGTATTTCATTCCTTGTCTGGTGAGTTAGCTTTGATTATATCTTTTATTTTATGATGCAATACGCTGTCTATGTGAATACTAAAATCGTTTTCACTCCATTTTATAAAACTTCCCATATCTTCCAATAGACTCACCGCTTTATCTAATTTCTTTTCTGATATATCCAATAGTTCAGTTAAGACATCTATTTTCAATTCCATTGCTCTTTTTAATACTTTTGCTTCCATTGTTACTATTCCTCCTGATTAGATTGACTGGTAACTGGCCCTGTAAACCCTCCAAACTTTTCCATTACAGTTTTTGGCCTCCATATATTCTCTTTTTTAACAACAATTCTTTCCTGACCATTATATTCAACAGCCTTAACATAGTCGCCTCCCTGATAGCCCATGTTTTCAAGCACCTTGCATTTTACTATCTCACTGCCAAATTCACAAATTATCTTACTCATAGCTTATTCTCCTCCTTATTTAATTTTAATAATGATTTTATTATTTCAAAACCATCAATATTAGATGGTAATTTATATTTAATTCCATCACCTTTAAGCTTTAACGATTCCTTGATAGTTATAAGCATATAATACGCTGTTTTTTGTGTTACTTTTAAATCTCTTGATATTAAGACAGAATTAATGGGAAATCGTAATTCTACTAATAAATAGACAATTCTAAACCAATAATAAAACTGTAGCTTACTGTTATTTAAAAAAGTTTCACTTGTTATAGAAAAATTACGTCTACAAAATCTACATTTCCATCTTTCATGGTCTGTAACTTCATAATGCTTATTTATCTTACCACAAAAGGGACAATCTATGTTTGGATATTCTTCAAATCTTTGAAATAAAAAAACACTATAACTATTTTGATCACAAAACACACCAACCTCTCCAAGCCATTCGGAAAATTCATCGTAATAATTATAATCTACATCAGTTAATAGCCATTTAGGAATATTATTCATTGTCTGGTGAGTTAGTTGTAAGAAAGTCTTTAGTTTCTATCGTTAAATCCATCCAATCGCAAGGGTCATCTCCAACATGATGGTTGTAATATCTTTCCAACAGGCTCACCGCTTTATCCCTTTGGACTGTGATTTCTTTAGTTTGTCGATCAAAATAATCAAGTATTCTATTGGCTTCTTCAACTATTAACTTACTACAATCATCAGGTTCTTTGCGTTCCATAAATTGTCGTAAAAATCCGCTTAACAATGCAATTATTTGAAGCTCACCTTTTCTTATTTTTCCATCTTTCAATTCTATTTCATTAAGTGGCTCATTCATATCATTTTCAGTATTATTGCGGTTAATAAGAGTAGTGTTTTCATATCTTGTTTATCTATCACGATCAATTATAATATCAGCTATATTTCCAGACCCACACATAGGACAATTATCCCCATTCCAAGCCCAAATTTTACCACAGTCAAAACATCTACTTTTATCAAACTTTTTAGCTTTATTAGTTTTCTCCTCCTTGTCTGGTGAGTTAGCTAAACTTTCATGGTTCATTTTTATAAAAGCATCTTTTTCGGCTTCGTAGTCCTTGTTTGGTGAGTTAGCTTCTAAATAAAAATCAACCAATTGCTCAGGTAATAGATTTTTAATATCATTATCTACCTCCCAAGTTTTGAATTTTATTAGTGTTTCCCTCACCGCTTTATCCCTTTGGACTGTAGCTTTTGATGTTTCTAATCCATGTAAGAAGTCAAGTAATTCCTCATTTTCCGATCTAAATGTGTCGCCTCTCGAATTGGTGAGTATTACAAATGGTCTGTCTGCTAAATCATTTTTAATCTTTAGTGTTATTTCTTTTGCTTCCATTGTTGCCTGTTTTTTAAACTTAGTTGACAAATCACTATCTTTATAAGCCTTATATAATTCATCACTTGGGAATACCCCGGCTTCGGTTAGTTTTCTATGTTCATTTTTTTGTCTTTCGTCCATTACTGTTGTCCTTTCTCCTGATTAGATTGAATAATTAATCTAAAGACCCAATCCATGTATCTATTAAATCCTGTGCCTTAACTGGCCTATTGTATTTTAACTCTTTTAGGCAAGTGGCTAAGTCGTATTTGCTTTGACTCAGTAAAATATTGCTTTCAATAATTTCATCAAATAAATCATCTAATTCCTCATAACATTTACCTGTTGGATAAATGTCATTTTCACCAGGATCATCTAGCATTCTACTAATAATCTCCGTTCTTTTTGTTTGAAAATCTTCCTTAGTCATATTATTTTGTTTATTAGATTGAATAATTTCCATGATTTCATCTATCATCTTTTTACTGGCCACAATGCCGTGCTGAAAATAAAGGTAGTTTTCGAGTTCTTCTTTCATGGTAGGTATTCCCCTTTCTTATTTAATTAACTATTTTACTGTTTAATATTTCATTTCCTTCAGTTTCACCCTCAACAATTACAGTATCATTACCGTAGTCGTCTGCATTTTCTCTTGCCTCTTGAAGTGTATCGCAACATTCAAAACATACAGCACTATCTTCGTCTGCCCTGTATCTGCCATCAAATAACATCCATATTTTGCCCTTCATGGTCTTTCCTCCTTATTGGTTAAATAACCGTTCCAATTTACTCATTATGCGAAAGAGTGCTGATAGCGACTTGTTAGGTGTAATATTCTCTAATATCAATACTACCTTCAACTTCATTTCCCCAAATATCCCAACCTTGCTTTCCATCCCTGCAAAACATTTCAAGTCGATTAGCACTCGGAAACCAATATTTTATTAAATCTCGTATAAAATTAGGTTTTTTACTGTGTTTTGAGCGTTTTTCTACCATAACACTACTTATTCTTTTATCGCTCGTAGGTGGGCTAAATTTACCTTTCTTTGCCACAATAAGTATTTCGTGCTGTCCTCTAAACCAATACCCCATTCCAATCATTTGTTTGTCCCAAACACCTTGCGTTACATAAGTAAAGCCCCAAGCATCTATAACTTTTAATGCCTCAAGTAATTTAGGAGCGGTAGCCCATAAATAAAGTACGGCATTTTTGTTTGTCATATTGTCCACAGGTAAATCGCATATTTCCTTTATGCTCATTGTTGGGTATTGGTTTTCAATATCCCTACTTTTACTTTTACTAAAGTCATATCGCCAAGCAGGGTCGGCATAAATTACATCGTATTTTTTCATCTTTCGTTATTTTAATCCGTTCATACTACACCTAACAATGTGTAAAACGGCATTAAAACGACCGTTTACACTTACCGTTATGCCTCATTTCTGTAGGTTCACTTCAACAATACCTATTTTGCAATCTAATTGTTTAGCTAGTGCATCTATTGTCCGTCCACCTTTGCCGATTAACATCCCTGGTCTTCTAAGGTGTACTATAAGTTCGTTATCTTTGTATTCCAATTTACATACACCCATAGCAAAGGTGTTGGCTGTATTCGGTTCTGCATCCACTCCGTAGCACCCATCAAAATAGGTAAGGAATAGACTTTTAAGCCTTTTACTATTCTCACATTCAGGAGAAAAACGAGGCATAACAATAGATAAAATCCATTGCTTAAATTGTGCTAATTTGTTAATTTTCTTTTTCATATCAATGTTTGTTTTAAGTTTAAAAAATTCGTGTTCTAAATCGCAACGTATCTTATCAGGGTCGTTATGGGCAATGCTAAATCTCATTTAGGAATAGCCACTTTATTCCTTATTGGTTAGATTTTCAAATTCAATATCGAATCGCTTGCACCATTTTTTGTATAGTTTCCAAAACTCAATGAGCTTATTAAGTTTTGCTTTTATTTTGGCAATTAGCTTCATCGTCTTTCCTCCTTATTGGTTACTGGGTTAAATGTTCGTATGGATTCCAATATGATATTGTAATTTCATAAGCCTTGCATTGTCCAGTATATTCTCCAAACTCTACTTGATACGTTTTACCATCTGTTGTTGTATAGGTATATCCACTCATGTCTATTGTGTTAAGTGTTAATCCCATCCATTACATCCACAGTAATACTTTTTACCTTCTTCTTCAGCGAATGGGATTGAACTCCATATCTTTCTGATCTCGCCCCTGGTAGTTTTCTTCTTACAGTCTTGACAAGTGAAAACATCATCCTTATTCTCTTCGGTTAATTCATCCTCTTTTAGCATAGATCTATTGTGTTAAACTTGTTATAAGAAACATAATTGCCATTCCACTTCCGATACCAACAATTATAGCTAATATTATAACAATAAAGAATTCAGGTATAGTGAATACCCATTCTTTTTTGGTTCTCTTCCCTGGTACTCTATTAAATGTTTTCCTCATTGGTTATGATTTAGTTGTAACAAATATATAAAAATAAGGAGACCAGCCATTGTTTCAATTACTAGCCGGTCCCCTTTCAATTACAAAAGCAATACGTTAG
>Ga0207997_1001870_pt1 | contig 10740 bp, 18 predicted proteins | sample AntAceMetag02UKN_FD_184777 | JGI IMG/M metagenome (GOLD analysis project Ga0207997, IMG submission 184777) | Saline lake microbial communities from Ace Lake, Antarctica - Antarctic Ace Lake Metagenome 02UKN (SPAdes) (version 2) | ecosystem: Environmental > Aquatic > Non-marine Saline and...
CTTTCCTTTTATCAATCGCCTTACCCACATTCAAACTTTTCGGGAATCCCGATCCATATACCCATGCAATTAAATCCCGTATCTCAAATCCTGCATCCTCAATATTAACCGCCATTCTATGCTGTGTTCGAGTACCACAAGCAATTAATGCATATCCACCCGGCTTCAATACTCGTAATGCTTCTTCCCAAACATCAACACCCGGAATATTATAATCCCATTTCTTACCCATGAAACTCCATCCATACGGCGGATCGGTAACGATAGAGTCCACACTATTACTTTTCATCTTTTTCATCAATTTAACACAATCACCACAGTATATTTTATTCAATTCTTTCACAGTCCAAAGCCCCACAATTTGCGAAGCCATTTAATCACAAGTTTATCGTCATATCTCCATATCTCTAATGCTCTGAAGAAATTATATCCAAACTCCCACCAAATCCACAGAGCCAGCCAGAACACAGGATAGAGCCAGAATGTTGCATCGATCAAATACAGTATAATCGAAAATGGTATGCCATAACTGATAGCCTTCAGTATATGCCATAACTCCATCAATGTACTTCCACCTTTGGCATGATCAATTGCATCACATGCTGAATTAATCAGGTATGACAACAGCATCAGAATCATTATCATTGCGTTTTCTAAATTCATCAGTTCTTCTCCATGTTTGATATTTACTCGAGCCATCAGGAACTGGTTTGAATGGTTTATCAACCTTGATAGCTTTCGAGACTTTGTTATAATCAATTATCCTTCTTGTCTGTCCTATTCCCCTGCCGGATATGATTGTGATGTAAACTGCTCTGTTTCTAATATAATTTAATATTAAAAAGCCAATCAATCCAACCAATAATAAAATCCTTACAATCAGCATAAGTCAATATCTCCTTTCTTCTGAATCGGAACAGCCACATAACTGCAAGGAATGTTCCAATGATTAATGTTAATATTGAGAAACATAATGATGCGAGTTCAAGCATTATAGTTCCAGTTTTAATTGTTGACGTTCATAGAATATGCGTTTCTCTGCTATCTTGCAATACTGTTCATCAAGTTCAATACCAATATATTGCCTATTTGTTTTAATGCAAGCAACGGGAGTTGTTCCACTTCCCATTGTAAAATCTAAAACAATATCATTTTCATTTGTATATGTTTTGATTAAATATTCCATAAGTGCAACTGGTTTTTGAGTTGGATGTAATAATTTATCTCTACTAAATTTTTGAATACTTTTTGGATAACCACTTATTGTTTGTGTATATTGCCCACTATGATTTAAAACATCAGATTTTGCTTGTTTTATATTTTTGGGGATTATATTATATATTCCTAAAGGATTATATATAGTTTTATTTTTTGAAAAAACTAAAATATTTTCATGTATTTTTAATGGATGTATTTTTGCCAATAATGGATTTGATGATTTTATTTTATCCCATATCCATTCACACCTAAACCATTTAATATTACTCATAACTAAAATACTTGTAAATGGTTGACTTGCTGTCATAACGATTGCACCATTTGGTTTGATAATTCGTTTCAATTCTTTCCACATCGGTTCTAACGGGATAATGACATCCCATTTACAAGCTGTTGTTCCATAAGGAACGTCTGCAAGAATCATATCAATGCTACCGGATTCTATGTTTGGCATTAATTCAAGACAGTCACCGCAATGTATCTTATTAGTTTCAAGCATATTGCTTTCCTTTCTCTCTTCTGGATTTCATTACATAATATACCCAGCCCGGAGAATAACCATATTTCTTTGCAACTGTTCTCAATTCATCCTCAGTCTTTGCCTTGTATATTTCATTCTTTCTTTCGAATGATAGTCTTCTTTTATCACTTTTGCTGATTTCTTCAAGCATTCCCTTAACCTCTGCTATCTCTCTGGAGAGGACTGGAGCAACCCATCCACAATCAGGACATGCTCCTTCGGACCTTTTGAACATCCTGAAGCAATTCTGGCATTGAACGATATTAATTTCAGGATCATCATCAGACTCTTTTCTCTTTCGCTTCTTTGCACCATCCAACGTCCACTCTCTTTCATCATCAGGGAATCCATGTCTGAGAGTGTTTCCAACATGGTCAAGAATTATAGAACGTGTTTTTGATGGATGAATTCTTAAAACTCTTCCACATTGCTGGAGAAATAATCCCAGAGATGCTGTTGGTCTGAGTAATATACCAACAGAGACCACAGGAATGTCAGTCCCTTCTGAGATAATTTCACATGATGTCAGCACTTTAATTCTTCCAGCCCCCAAGTCATCAATTCTTTTCTTTCTTGAGTAATCATCCAGTTTCCCATCAATAGATTCTGAAGGAATGCCAACTGAATTGAATTTCTCAGCAACATGCTTGGCATGTTTAACACTTGCACAGAATGCAATTGCCGGTTCATTAGGACACAATTTCTGATAATGTTCAACAGCACATCCGGTGATAGTTGGTTTATCCATGAGTTCATCCATCTCATTCTGCTTGAAATCCCCAAACTGTTTATGTAAGCCTGAGAAATCTATCTTCTCAGGTGGAGCATAAATTACTGGCTGAGATAAATATCCCAATTCAATCAAGTCAGAGACAGATTTTCCATTAACTAACGTATCAAAGTAACCACCAGCCTGAATTCCAAGACCTTTGCCATCCAGCCTGACAGGAGTTGCTGTCACTCCCAATAGTTTGGCATCAGGATATGCATTGAGTATCTTCTTCCATGAGCCTGCCGCAGTGTGATGACATTCATCTATGATAATTAAATCAGGGTCTGGATATTTTCCAAGCCGGCGAACAAGTGTTTGAACAGATGCAACCTGAATCTTGTCATATGAAATTGAATGTTTCGGAGAAATCAAACCATGTGGAACAGACATCTCCATCAATGCTCTGGAGATCTGAGAGAGCAGTTCCTGTCTATGAACCAGTATAATTACCCTGTTTCCCATTTCGGATGCTTTCTCAGTGATGTATGCAAAGATCACGGTTTTTCCTGAAGCTGTCGGACTCTGGAGAAGTGGAGCATTGAAATCTTCCCGGTATGCATCCCTAACCTGTTCCACAATTTCTTCCTGATATGGTCTCAGTGTGAATTTCACGCTACTTCACCTTCCTCAATCCAGTATGAATGACCACCAACATCAGACATATCTCTCATGTTCTCTTTGCCATCAAGAATAGTCATACAAAGCAGAGCAGTCTTTCCAACTTCATTCAGGAGAATCAAGAGTCCACTTCTCCCTGCTCCATCAAGAATGTCAACACCATCAAGAATAATAATGTCAGATTCATCATAGATTGCAATTGTTACCTGAATAACTGCTCTGAGCCTGTATTTTTCTGAGTCAGACAGGAGTTCATATCTTCTTCCATTGCATGTGAAAGACAAGTCACTTGGCTCAATACTCATTGATCCATACTCAGCTTCCCTACACAGTTCATGCATTTTCTTGTTGAATTTCAGGATGCCACTTGTGAGACTGGATTTCCTGAGACCTTCAGGAGCAAGAGCCTTCACAACTTCCAACAGTGAAATGATTTCATTGTGGACATTTCTGGCTTCCTGATATGATTCAAGCATTGTTTTTTGCCATTCGATCTGTTCAATATCAGCGTCAATGTCCTGTGCTGACCTTCCTTTTGATTTTTTCTCAGATTGATTCCATTTCTCAACAGCATCTTCACATTCTTTCAACAGCATTTTTGCCTCTCCAAGCCCTTCATTTGCAATTGACAATGCTTCCTGAAGTTTTTTCTCAGCATCTCTGTGTTTGTCATATTTTTTCTGGGAGTCATCGATCTGTTTCTTTGTCAGTTTCTTTGCAACAACAATCTTGCCATCTTCGATCTTCAATGCATCTCCACAAGAAGGACATGCCTGATAATCATTTGTGAGAATAGATGGAACATCAGTTATATGTTTGTTATATGCTTCCTGTGAGTCATCAACAACTTGCTGATGTTCCTCTGCATTCAATCTTGCAGAAGCAATGCCATCAACATAACTTTTCAGCTTTTTTCTTTCTTCATCATCAATTGCAGTGGCAGAAACAGCACTGTCTCTTTCTTTTCGGAGAACAGTAATCTGTTTTATGAAGTCTTCAACCTTCTTTGTTTCAAGACCGATTTCCCAGCCTTCAGGTTTCCAGATTTCACCTTTGTTGATTCCATATTGATCTGAAGTGACATGCTTCCAAGCACCTTTTAACTCAGCACCTTTTTTCTTTGCCCGGTCATATGCTCCATCCCATGACAGAGTTTCCACCATGTTCCATATTTCATCAATGCTTTCATCATCAATGTTGGCAGATGCAACTGCTTTTTTGAATTCGGATTTTGTGGGATTTGTTTTAAGCAGTTCTGAGAAATATATTGACTTGTCTCTTTCAGTTTCAATCAGAACAGGAGACTTCATTCCTGCTGATTCAAAAGAACATTTCGGAATTGATCCACCTGATGTGAGTTTCCCCAGTGGATAATCAATGAGACTTGTCCCATCTTCACATTCAAGAAGGACTTTCCCCACTCCGGAATTCGTATTCACAATCTGTGTTGCATCCTTTTTCAGAACAAATGGTGGGAGTGGTTCACCCAGAAGAACAGCACCAAATGCATTAGCAATGGATGACTTGCCCTGATAGTTTTTTCCAGCAACAAGAGAGATGCCAGATATATCAACTTCAGCATGTTTAATTCCCCTGTAAAAATCAACAGTTAATTTCATTTTCGGTTTCTCCGATTAATTTAGAATGTGAGTTTGTTCTTGCTATTTGTTCTTGGTTTTGGTGGCACAATTTCAGGAAGTGGTTCAGCATCAACAGCTTCTTCAATACTACCAGCATCAAGAGTGTCCTGCACATCAACTGCCTGTTCAGTCACTTCACCTGTCTCTTCATCAACCACTTCCTCAACAAAACCTTCAGCCTGTTCAGGATAGAATTCTTCAATGTGATCTTCTGCATCAAAGTCTTCATCATCAATGAGATTCGGGACTTCACCTTCAATGAGTTTCTGGTCCCCAACTTCCTGCGGAGCGATTTTCTTCAACTCATTTGCAGTTGTGACAAGTTTTTCAAGAGACCCATCAAACTCAACTCCAACTACCCAGATTTTAACAGGCTTTTTTGTTAATGGATTGACTGCTGTTTTTTCTGCAAGGACAAGCTCCAAGTATATTCCTGCAAGCTGTCCTTTTGTCATGCTTTGGATAAGAAGAAGAGATGAATATATATTTGTTATACTGTGAAAACCAGTTGTTCTGAGTTTCCAGCAAGAGCCGAATTTTTTCGCATCTCTTATCATGACAGACAAAGTTCCATTCATTTTGCATTTGTCTTTGCCTGTATATTCAGGGTCTTCTTTTCCGCAAGGACATTCGATTTCTTCACCATTGCAGATTGCAGTTTCTCCATCCCCGGAACATTCACAAGTCTTTCCATTATATCTGGAAAATCTGCTCTGGAAATTCCCCTCAATAGAATTAAACAGAAGCATGATTGGGATTCTTTTTGGTTTTTCTCCGATAATTTTATGAATTTCTTTGTCCTTCTCAAAGTTATTACTCTTGTCTCTTTCCAAAGTCGTGACAAGGAAATAGTCAAGTTTCTCAGGCATCTGAAATGTACTGCCAGAGGCTGTCTTTTTTGTTTGACCTTTTCTTCCAATCTTGATTTTTCCAATCTCAAGTAGTGCAGGGCTGAGTGTTTTTAAATTTCTTGATTGTTTCTTCATTAAAATAATCCTCATAGTTTAAAAGTTAAATTATTTTGCATCCTTGTCGTAGATTGTGCCGATGCGCTTAAAATCCGTCCAGTTCCAAAGATTGCGTCCCTCTGGATAATAAAAACTATTGCCAGCACCTTCATGATCTTCACCTGTAATTTGCTCTATTATAAAATCATGGTTAATCTCATCGTATTTTATTTCACCCGTGGCGGTAATGGTATTTAAATAAATATCTTTTTGGAAATCATAATCACTTCCGTAAATCCATTCAATTATGTCTCCCGCGAATAGCCATTCATCGCCAGCCTTAATACCCATGTCGAATGAGTCGTGTTGAAATTCATCTCTTATACCATCCTCTTCGTAAACATTAAACCAACAAGCATCGTATGTAAATCCATGATATAGTTTACCACCTTCATGTAACTCATATCCAACTATCTTACCGTCTCTGATTAATCTCGACATTGACTCAGTCATTCTTCTTTCTCCTTAAATAAAAATATTATAAATTATGAGTCGCATCAAATGTTTTGACATTCCATTCATAGCCACAGTTTGAGCAACGTCTTCTGATATGATCTTCAGATTCAGCGTTCTGACCACCGAATAACGTACCATAAACAAATCTTTCTGTAAGAGTAATATGATTACATTTCGGACAAATATCTTCACACTCATAGTTCTTCATTCTTCTTTCTCCTTGAGTTTACAGAAGTCAGTTGCAAATGCCGGACAAAACTTCTCAGAACACAGAATTGAATTTGTGTTTGCCGGGAATGCACTTGGACTTCCGGTTTTTTTGAAATTGTTTACTTGGCTGACAATCGATTTCATAGTATGCTTTGCTTCTTCTTCACAAACATCAACATTGAATACAAATGATTTTGGTTCTTCAAGCTGTTTCGAGACTGCTGTTCTGGGAATCCAATCAACAATCAATGCTGTTGGAACACAGAGACCGGATGCCTTTGCAAGAATTGAATAGACTCCAAGCTGTGCATGATAATCAGTGGGAGATTTCCCTGTCTTCAAGTCCCTGACAGAAATGGTCTCAATGACATCAGCATGAGCAGAGATTAATGTTCCATCTTGCATTTCAGCTTCCATTGTTTCTTCAACTGAAATTGGTTTGATTATTGGGAGAAGAAAATGATAGTATGCTTTGCAAATCTTCTCAATCTGTTTCTCAGCTTCAGAAGGTCTTCCTGTCACAGTATCATAAGTCAGACCATATTCCTTTGCATCATTGAAATCCTCAAGAGCAACATCAGTCATATCTTGGAGTGAAACTTTCTCACCAGCCATCTTTTTTAGTAGTGAGAAACTTGCTCCTGTGTGACAGGCAGTTCCAAGAGTGGAAGAAACAAATCTAACCATATCAGTATATTTATTGATTTCAAATCCAGCTTCCTCAATCATATCCTTATATGACCTTGATGCTCCCCTTCTGGGACAGTCATTCCAGCCTGATGTTTGGGATGCTCTGATTTTGATTGGCTCAGTCTTCATTTTCCAGCAATTCCCTTTCAGTTTCAAGAATATGATCCTGCTCTATTTTGTCAATAAGTTCTGAAGCATCTGCAATGAACTGCAATGCACCGTCACCAGTCAGTTTCCTGCTATTCACATCAGCTTCAAACTCACTGAGCAAGTTTCTTAAACTTTCCATCTGCTCCTCTCCCCATCTTTGGAGTATTGACATTGTATTTTCGTTTTGCTCCCGGCTCATTATCTGCTTTCGGTTCATCCCATTTTGCAGTTCTACAAAAGGGACAAAGTGCTGGTCTCCCTTCTGCTCTTGGATACCATGATTTTCCACATCTGAGACACTCCTTTTTCTCAATCATAATTGACCTCACATTTTTAATGTTCTTGTTCTGTCACATCTTGTGCATTTGAATGAATGCTCTGAATTCTGATTGCGACCCTGTAATCTCTGGACAGTTATCATATTACAATTATGACACCAAATACCCATCCTGTCCTTTTGCTTTGCCTGTTCAGGTGACACTTGTTCTCTTGTCGAAAACTCAGGATTAAACCTGAATTTCTTTGCTTCTTTTTGGATATCTTTCTTTCTGCAAACAAGACCACCGTATCTGAAATATTTTGACATGCTGTAATTCTCCTTGTATTATATATTGTAATATGTATTATGTCAAGTATTATTTTAGTTCTGTGCTTGGAATATAAACATAATTATCCCAGACATACAACCTTGCTGACACAATTTCAGAGTCATGCTTCTTCACAAACTCTCTTGCTTGTTTCTTAGAATTGAATTTTCTTGTGAGAACAGTTCCTGCTGGTGTTACCGATCTTCTAAATTTCAACTTAACCTGCATTTTCATTCCCTTCACATTTATGTAATTGTGCTTGAAGTCTATTCCCGAATTGTTTCCTGCAATCTCTGCAATGATATTCAGTGAAGTAAATTCTCTCACAATCATATCGAATGATATCACATCTCCCGAATTCTCCAACTTTCTCTGTTTCACAGTCTGACATCCTTGACTCCTTTTAAGCTGATTTAAGGCACTTTTATATGTTATTGCTATACTGACACTCCAGAGCAGGAGATACGCATCTCCTGCTTGCTGTGAGTGAGTTATGCTATCGCTTCATCTGTTAGTGATATTGGATGTAATTTATAGTCCCATCGTTCAGCAGAATCACCAAACTGTTTTTCCGAATAATCGAAAGCCCATATCGTGCCGAATAATTCGTGCATTCTCGCTCTTGCTGATTGATTTGTCCCGTTAATTCTGACATAAAACATCCTATTGCCGTGACCAACTCCGAAAGTGAAGTACCAGTTCTGTTTAGCTTCCTGTTTTGCTTTCATTTTCTTCCATCCTTTGTTTGAGTGATTTGTAATATTACACTCAATATATATTGTATGTAAGTATCTGTCAAGTGTTTTCTCAATAAAAAATAGGACTCTGTTTCCAAAGTCCTATCTATTAACAACTTATGTGTATAAAATAAATTAAATAATATCTTTTCCAGTTGCTGATTTAAGTGTATCAACAATAATTTCTTCGATCTTATCCCAGATTTGTTTCTTTTCTTTGTCTGTCATATTAACTCCACCGGGAGAATCGGCTGATTTTGCTTTCCTGACAAGTTTCAATATATGGAAAAGCCCTTCTATTGCAACTCTTCCTTTCATTAAAATCTTGCCAATTTTGGTTGTTGCGTAGAATGTTCCAATAATTCCGAAAACAATTGTAATAATTCCCGAAATCATGTGATCAAACACAAAATCCTTCGCTCCGCCAAACCAGTCAAAGACTCCAGCTTCAGCGATAATTGGGATTGACATGATTGCGATTAACACAAGCAGGATGAAGATGTTTCTTTTTGATGCTTTCATGGTTGTTCCTTTTGTTAAGCTGTTAATGCTTCTGATACACCCCTGAATCCAACTGCATACTGACCATTTTTTTCTCGTCTCCATATTGCTCTTCTTTTTGTCCAAGCAATGCCATCTCTGTTGTCAATATGGATGCCGGGAGTGTTCCAGTGTGGATAATATCCAATCCCTTTCCAGTTGAATTGTAAAGCAAATATTAATTGATCTGCAAGAGGAACATCACTGGGAACATCTTTATAAAAATATCCATCAATAGCCTGACCCTTTCCATGAGATTTTGGGTCTCCTTCTCTATAAGATGAATTGATATGGAATTTCCATTGCATTACATAATTAGCTCTTTCAATCATGGCATCAAGAATCTGAAGAGTTTCAGTCTGCATTTTATCAACTTCATTGATCTGACTGAAATCTATATTCGGATATGTGTTTGAATCCATTTTAATTTCCTGTCCTGTTTTGTGAAATACTGACCTGAATAAATTCATGAATCTCATTAATATTTTCACCAATATGAGATATGTCCTTTTTGTTTTCTGCAACAGTTATATTCAATTGATTAATCAATGGTCTGAGTCTTTCTCCCTGTCCCACATATCCCATCAGCAATCCAAGAATAACAAGCAAGACATTGATAGTGTATCTATCAGTCTTTCTTCTTTCATCTGCTTTCATTTTTTCTCCTTTGGCTGGAGTTTAAGAAACTTATCATAAAGTGGTTTTGCTTGCAATAACAAACCTTCTTTTGAGTCTAATTTTCTATCATAATGTTTCATAACATTTTCAATAATAAAATCAGGGATTTCAAAGCTGATTGATTTGTTCTTGTTAGGATTAAATGCAGTCCCATTTTTAGCATGTTTCATTTCATAATATTTCATTTCTTTTTCAGTGAAAGAAACAGTCTTCAGGAAATCTTCAGCAACTTGAATGAATGCCCTTTGATAACCAAACTGGCTAACAATATCAGCAAGCTGTACTCTTTCATAGACATCAAGACTGAGAGTTGTTTTTGATTTTTTCATTTTACTTCTCCTTTTTAATGTTAAGGTGTTCCCCAATATAATCCACCTTCTGCGGAATCATATCCAAGCCATTCTCCATCACTTGGACTTCCACTCCAAAAACTTGGAGCAGATGTTGTCCCATTGCTTATGAGTATTGTTTGATCTGCTCCTAATGCTAATTCTACCAAAGCACCTGCACTACTTGAATAAAACAGTTTATTATTTCCGGCAGTGTGTTTTGTGAGAATTGTATGTGTGGCTGGTGTCTGAGCCTCGGCCAGCACCCCCGACAAGCCACTCACATCTATCTCGTCAAGCCCACCATTTTCATGTGAGCTATCATGCTGTGATGGAGTGAACGATGCAGGAATACTGGCAAGATTAGCATATGTAATCTTCGCTCCCTGCCCGGCAACAGCATTATGGATATGCGCTCCCACATCAATGGTATCAACTGTTGCTCCTGCTCCCAATGTAAGATTTCCACGAATATAAACATTATGATCTGTCCCAACTGTGAAAACAGGGTCTTCTTCATCATCTGTTCCAACAAGGAATGATATTTTGCCAGTTGTTCTGTGGTCGAATATATTAAAATAGTCACCA
>Ga0207997_1001872_pt1 | contig 10738 bp, 7 predicted proteins | sample AntAceMetag02UKN_FD_184777 | JGI IMG/M metagenome (GOLD analysis project Ga0207997, IMG submission 184777) | Saline lake microbial communities from Ace Lake, Antarctica - Antarctic Ace Lake Metagenome 02UKN (SPAdes) (version 2) | ecosystem: Environmental > Aquatic > Non-marine Saline and Alkaline...
TTATAAGTTTTTATGTGTTAATCAAGAGAGGTTTAATCCTATTAATTTTGGTATAGATTATCATAAAGAAGGTTATGACGGATTTGCTTGTTTTTGGTATAAAGATGGTAAGTGGAACTTTAGTCTTTATAATGATAATAATAAAGTAGATTGTAGTATTATTGCTAAACAGTATGGTGGTGGTGGACATAAAGGTGCTGCTGGATTTGTGGTTAAAGATTTAAAAGAGGTATTTAAATAATGGAAAAAGATATATTTCAATTTAGGGATGATATTCATCCTCAAAGTACTATAGGTAGTATCTATATTGATGATAAATTTGAATGTTATAGTCTTGAAGATACTATAAGACCTTTTAGTATTAAAGTTAAAGGTTATACTGCTATACCTGCTATTAGTAGTGGTTATTATGTAACTATTACTCATAGTAATAAGTTCAATAGAGATGTATTAATGTTATGTTCTAGTTTAAAAGATGTTAATACTATTGATCATTTTGGTATTACTTTTACTAGAGTTTATTCTCATGGTGGAAATAGACATGAAGATACTGAAGGTTGTATTTTAGTAGCTAAGTATAAAGATGCTAATACTATATATGGTACACATGAAGGAGAACTATTTGATAAAGTTAAGATTTGGCTTGATGATGGTTATACTGTTAGATGGAAGATTTTTAATCATAAAATAAACCCTTAATGTTCAATACTATATTTACTATAAAAGATGGTGATTTAGTTCTTAATAAAGAAGCTATATTACTTGAGTTACCTTTTAAGACTATACTTAAACGTGATAGAGGTAGTACTGGTGATCATCAAGGTAGGTTTAAACTTGTTGCTTATAATGAGTTTAAATATATTTATTATATTGCTGATTATAATAGTTATCCTAATCAACATGGATTTACTGAAGCTAAGAGGGATGTTTATGCTGTTAACCATTGTGAGTTAATATCTAGTTGGAAACCTGATGTAGTTGTTGATGCTGCTATTAAGTTATATAAGAGTAATCAGTATTCTGTACCTAAAGAAACAAGTCTTGAATTAATTAGATCTTTTAGAGGTATTAAAGATATGATTAAAAAGGTTAGAGGTAATCTTGATAGACTTCAGGATAAAGATTCTTTAACCAAAGAGGATATTGCTGATATATTATATTATTATCAACAACTACTTAATTTAGGTAAAGATGTACCTAAAATGACAGCTACTTTAAGAGATGCTATGAATGAGATTGAAAGAGCTGATAAGAAACAGGTTTATGATATGGTTAGAGGTACTGATGAAGCTGTACCTTCTAGTATGGATCCTGATAGGGAATATGATGTACAAGTAGATTAGATAAATAGTATGGAAACTATACCTTTTATAAACTATGTAAATGAGGATAAATCTCAGTATAGATTTGCTAATACTGAGTTTAATAAATCTATTAATGAAAGTTATATAGATGCTGATGAAGATTTCCTTATAGGTAATTCTGGTGGATTCCTTATGAATATTGATTTTAAATTCATTAATGTTCATTTGTTTACAGAGGTTGCAGAAGCGTATAGTAGAAATATATTAAATCCTAAGCTTACAAGTTGGATAATAGGTTTACCTGAAACTAAGACTGAAAATAGGAATAAGTATTATTATTGTCCTTATTTAAAAGGTACTATTGAATACGATAGATTCTGGAGTAGAGAAACTATTCGTAGACGTAATGGAATGACTGCTAAATGTAAGCTTCTTAAAACAGGTGAAATTGTAGATTTACATATTACAGGAGATCATTATAATTATCTTAATTATAGTAGGATTCAAAGAACACCTACTAAACCTGAAAGAGAGTATCTTCATAGTATTAGTGATTATAAGACAGAACTTATTGGTGGATTTCCTAGATTTTGGGATGGTGATTATTGGAATTTTAAGACTGATTTGTTTATTGCTAGAAATAAGTTTCATTTAACTAAAGCTAAAGCTAGAGGTAAAGGTTATTCTAATAAGAGAGGTAGTCAGAGTTCTAATACTGTTAATCTTGTAAGAGGTGCTGTTATAGTATTAGCTGCTGATATAATTGATTATCTTACTGATAAAGATGCTACTGGTTATATGGTTAAACGTAATCTTGACTGGTTTGAAGATAATACTCATTGGAAGAGAGGTTATGTATCTGAAAATCTTGAGAATTTACATTTAGGATATAAGACTAGAAAAGGTGGTAATAAGATTTACGGTTATGATAGTAAGATGTTTTGTGTATCTTTACATAATAATGAATCTGCTGCTATTGGTAAACGTGCTTTAGAAATAGATTTTGAAGAGTCTGGTAAACTTAAGAATTTAAGGAAGGCTCTTAATGTTACAATGAGTAGTACAGAAGTTGGTGCTGGTAATGTTGGTACTATACGTGCTTATGGAACTGCTGGTACTAAGAATGCAAACTGGGCTGATTTTGCTTATTGTTTCTATAATCCAAATGCTTATCAAATGATGCCTTTTGAGAATGTATGGGATAATAATTCTAGACATGCTGCATGTGGTTTCTTTCATCCTCAAGTATGGAACATGGAACCGTTTATGGATAAGGATGGTAATAGTCTATTAATGGATGCTTATGAGTATGATCTAATCAATAAAGAAAATGCTGCTAAGAATATGACTATTTCTGATTATTTAATATATGTTGGTCAACGTGCTAATAGTCCTGAAGAAGCTTTTAAAAATGCTACTGAGAATATATTTAGTAGTCCTGAGTTAGATGCTCATGTTAATAATGTTAGATATAATCCCGAGTATAAATATTATAGGGATGGTATGTTAGTTGATACTGATAAAGGTTTAGTATTTAAGACTAATAAAGAGATGCTTGGTAGTAGTTCTAAAGTTCATCCTTTTATTGAGAAAGTACCATTTGATTCTAATGATGATGTTTATGGTTGTATAAGAGAATACTATCCTCCTTTCAGAGATAGAGATGGAATTATACCTAAGAATCTTTATTATGCTGTTTATGATACTGTTGGTAAAGATAAGGATGCAGATACTATTATAAATAAGAACTCGCTTAATAGTATTAATGTTATGATGTTTCCTAATAATATATCTAATAGTACTGGTGATATACTTGTTGCTAGTTATGCGGGGAGACCTCCTAAAATGGAACAGTGTGATAGGATATTTCTTAAGCTTTTAAATAGATATAATTGTAAGGGATTACCTGAAGTTGATAGGGGTGAAACAGTTCATAACTTTACTAGATGGAGAAGTTTACCTAAGCTGTATAAAGACCCTACTAAGGTTATTAATGATCCTAAGACTGATGAAAGTAATCTTGGATATGGAGTTAATATGGGTGGTGGAGATAAGGCTTCTCAAGCTACTGAATATCTTGCTGAATTGTTATATACACCTCTATCTAAAAGAGATGATGGAAGTGATGTACTAGTGTTACACCATATTAAAGATTTACCATTTTTACTAGAATTACAAAACTTTACTAAAGATGGTAATTTCGATAGGATTAGTAGTATGAGATTAGCACCTTTACTAAGGAAATATGCTGATATTAAAAAGATTAAACCTAAAGGTACAAATAAGAGGAGTATATATGATATTATTGGATTATATGGTTATAAAGATAAGAATTAATGGCTAGACGACAGAATCAAAGAAGTAGTGTTACTGCTAAGAATACTAAGGATTGGTATGTTCCAAATATTGATTATTTTATTACTCTTGGTGAGTCTATGAATGATAAACCAGATGTTATTAGTAATATGAATGCATCTAATGGTATCATTGATGAAGATACTTATAAATATGTTTTAGAACCTATGTCTGCTGATGGTAGTTCTAATAAGAAACTTCCTGGTACTATACGTGATATAGATTTTATTACTCCTATTAGAGAAAAGAATATTGGAGAATATATAAATCTTCCTTATAATTTCAATGTTAAAATCAATGATCCTGATATGGTTCTATTAAGGGATGCTAGTGTTGGAACTGAACTTTATAAAATGCTGGAAGATGAGTTTGTTAAAAGGAATCAAGAGTTTCAGCAACAAGGTAATGTAGGTGCTACTCAAGTAGACTTTACAGATGAAGCTAGTAAGATTAAAGAAAAATGGTTTACAGATAAGGCTGTTAAAGGTGAAAAACTTATTAATCTTATTAATGATGAAAATGATTTTGAAAATAAGAAATTAACTGGTTTTAATTATTGGTGGGCTACTGAACAATTTTATACTTATAGATATATTAAAAATGGTCAATTCTTTTGGGAATTAGTATCTCCTTTAGAAGGTTATCCTATTAGTAATAATAGTGAGTTTGTTGAAGATCATAATGCTTTTTTAAGGAAAGATAAACTATCTATATATGAGATTGAAGAATTGTATGGAGAAGATTTAAGTGATAATGATAGAACTTATCTTAATAGACTTGTTGATATTTATGATACTGGTGTTAATAATGTAACTGCTGATGTAATATTAGATTATACTGGTAGAAAAACTATTGGTGACGATATAGTTAAGAATAGTAATAGTAAGTATGATTTTGCTAATATTAATGGTGAGATTAGTAGATGTACTGTATCTTTTATTACTTATGTTGATAAGCATATATTAATTTATTATAATCAACTTGGTGAGTTAGCTGAAAGAGAAGTTGATAAAGATTATGAGATAAATGTTGAGATTGGTGATATTGAAGTTAATAAACAATGGATTCCTGAAGCATGGAGGCAAACTAGACTTGGTAATATTCATACAGGTATTTATTTTAAACCTGTTCCAGAAGAGGTTCAAAGATATGATGCTAAAGGTCATGTTAAGATTCCATTTGGTGGTAAAAAAGGATTGCTTGACGGTATCAATATAAATCCTATTCCTAAACGTATATTACCTTCACTTGCACTATATAGAATAATAGGTTTACAAATTGAGAGAAATATTGCTAAATATAAAGGTGCTGTTGAATTGATACCTCAAAGTCTTATTACTGGTGACAATGAACAAAGTACTAAGGGTAATATGTTTTATAAAATGGCTGATAATACTATTATATATGATGATACTGTTGTTGATTTTAATACAGTTGCTCAAGGTTATAGAATAGTAAGTGATGATAGTTTAGCAAATTATATTAAAACTCTTATTGATTATAGAGATGGTATTAAGGCTGAGGCTTGGGATATGGCTAATATGAATGATGCTAGAGCTGGTAATACTAATCCTTATTCTACAGTTAGGAATAATGAGCAAAATATATATAGAGCTAAATTAGGTAGTACTCTTATGATTACTATGTTTAATAATATACTTGCTAAAGAACATGAGGCTAATCTTGAATATGCTAGATATGCTTATAAACAAGGTAGGGTAGGTTCTTATATTAAAGATGGTAAAATAGTTGAAGTTGATGTTACTCCTGACGATTTACTTATAAAACTTGGAGTATATGTTACTAATAGTAAGATTGAAGAAGGTAAATTAGCTGAGTATAAAGAATTAGGATTTTCTGCTGGTCAGAATGGTAATTTAGATATATCTGCTGCTACTATTGATTCAGATAATGCTGCTGAACTTAAAAGTAAGATTGCAGAACTAGCTGAAATGCAAAGAGAGTTTGAGATGAATAAACAACGTGAAGCTGAAGCTGCTAATGAAAGACTTGCTAAGTTACAAAGTGATAATATTGATAAAGAACATCAGTATAAACTTGATGAAATAAAGACTAAAGAACAAATGATTACTGATAGGGATATTGCTATTAAACAGATTGAAGTTAATAATAGTAAAGAAAGTAGTGGTAAATAAACTACTCCGTATTAAAGATTCCTTATATATACTTTCCGATGAAATAGAGTGTTATAAGGTATATTAATAAGCATTGTTAAATAAAGTATGTATAAACTATTAAATAAAAGAAGATGTTAGATGAAAATGGTAATATTATTGTAGAGGAGGTTAAAGTGGTTGAAAAACCTACAGATGCTCCTGCTGATGATAAGATGGTCAATATTGATGATGTTGATTATAACCTAGATGATAAAGGTAATGCTTTAGATTCAGAAGGTAAAGTTTTTAAAACTGTTGAAGAAATAGCTAAGCTTAATGATACTATACCTGATACCTCAGATGAACCTGAGATTGAAGTTGATAGTGTTAAATATAAGTTAAATAAAACAGGTGATGCTATTGATACTGAAGGTAATATTAAATTTACTAAAGATGAGTTATCTAAATTAAATGCTGTCAGTGATAATAAAGATGGTGACTTAGATATGAGTGAAATTATCAAAGTGGGTAATATAAAACCTATGAATGATAAGGGTGAATTTAATGAATATGAAAATACTACTGAAGGATTAACTAATTATATTAGTGATGTTCAAGATGAAGGTATTAAACAAGGTCGTACTAATTATGCTGATGAACTTGTAACTAAGTATCCTATTGTAACTAGAATTTTAAATCATTTAGAACTTAATAATGGAGATTTTGAAGGGTTTAGTGATAAGGTTAGTTATAAGGATGTTAAGATTGATGATAAGAACGAAGATCAAGGCAAAAGTATTATATTTGCTGCTAGAAAGGCTCGTGGTGAAGATAATGCTAAGATTGAAAAATATTATAATTATCTAAAGGATAGTGATGGTCTTAAAGATGAGGTTAAAACTGAACTTGAATACCTTCAGAAATCTGAGAATGATAGGGATAAACAAGAGGAAGATGCTGTTGTTAATAAGCGTGCTCAAGATATAACTAATAGTAATAACTATTGGGGTGTAGCTGTTAATGACAAAGGTGAAATGTCTAAACTTAATGTTGATAATAGTATTTATGATATTATTGTAAATAAGAAATCAATCAAGGTTGATGATAAGACTTATAAGATTCCTGAAAAGATTAGAGTTACTGATAATGGTAAAGTGAGTTATTATACCCCTGACCAATTCTTTATGTATCTTTATGAACCTGTTCCTATAAAAGGTAAAGATAATCAGACTCATTATGTTACTAGAGATGAGATTAAAATCAATAATGAAAATTCAAAGAGAACTAATGGTCATAGTGTTTTAGAAGCTTTTAGACGACTTGTTAATTATGATGATAGTCAGTTTATTACTGAACAGATTAACAGTGCTAAGATTAAAGGTTTTTCAAATAAGACTGTCAGAAGATATACTACTGGTAAATCTGATAAGAAGCAAGGTAGTACAGTTAAAATTATATAAACAATTAATAACAAATTTTAAAAACAATGAGAGAACTTAAAACGGATACTTATAATTTTGAAAGATATACAGATGAGAATCTACTCTATAAGAATGAGTTGATTGACACTGTATCATTGAGTAAGAAATTAACATGGCTCTATGGAAGTGATAGTGAAATGTTTTCACTGTTGACTTTAACTGAGGGTCAAGATGGTATTAAATCTATACCTAAAAAAGAACTTAACGATACCCAATATATATGGAAAACTATTGGTAGAATGAAACACGTTAGTGCTGTTCTTGGATTATCTAATACTAATGTTACTAAACCTGGACTTGGGTTTCAGACATTTGAGGTTAAATTTGAGGATGAACTATTACTTAAATATCATACTGTAACTACTCCTGATAAAAGTCATATATGTAGGATTCAAGGTGAACCTGTTAAATTAGGTTATAGCACCTTTAAATATACTATGATTATATTAACTGGTGATGAGGATGAATATGTATCTCTTGATAACTTTCAAGCTGGTCAAAATTGGGTTATGGGAGCTGCTAAGGTTGCTGCTAGTAAATCTGATGGTGTTACTAGTAACTCAATGTCTCCAGGAAAATGGACTAATCAGTTTAGTTTTGTAAGATTTGGAAAACAGATTGCTGGTAATGTTTCTAATAAAGTTATTAATGTTGAATTTGATACTATTGATAATGCTGGTGTAAAAGGTACTACTAATAAGTGGATGCCTTGGGAAATGAAGCAGTTTGAGATTGATAGAAAAATCATGCTTGAAGATGCTTTATGGAATGATAAATATAATAGAGATTCATTTGGTAGAATCATGAATAAGGATGATGAAACTGGTGAACCTATTCCTTCTGGTGCAGGTGTTAAGGAAATACTTAAGATTACTGGTCAACATGATACTTATGGTACATTAACTATTGATAAACTCGATAGTGTTGTTAATTCACTGTTTGGTAATCGTATTGATAAAACTCCTATGGAGATTGTGCTTTATACTGGTGCAGGTGGAATGAGAATGATGAACAGTGCTATTAAAACTGCTGCTCAAGGTAATTCTTATTATGATAAATTAGGATCTGAAGAAATAATGAGTGGTACTGATGGATATTTATCTTATGGTAAGTATTTCAATCAGTATAAAACTATTGATGGACATATTTTAACTGTTAAAAGATCAGGTATCTTTGATGATGGTCTTTATGCTGAATTAGATAGAGCTAATGGTAATATGTACAAAGGATTCCCTGCTGAATCTTATAATATATGTATTCTTGACCATTCAGTTAATTCTGAAAATGGTGAAAGAAATATACAATTAGTTGGTGAACAAGGTCGTGAGATGATTACTGGTGTTTATAAAGGTATGAGTCCTTTACCTCCTGAATGGGGTGGTATTGAACGTAAGGGTGGATTATTGAGTACTCGTAAAGATATTGCTTCTTATGAAGTATTGATGTCACAAGGTATTGCAATGCTTAATTATACTACTTCTTATTTCTTAGAATTTAAACAGTAAATAGTTGTTGATAAGATAATGATAAAATATATAAAAGATTCATAACTTAAAAATATAAATAAAAATGAAACAAGTTAATCGTACTATTAATATATATTGGAGTATTAGTAACAATCAATATGCTAATGCTAATAAAAAGGTTCTAGTTGAACCTCCTAGAAAGCTAGGTACTAGTATTAGTTCTGTAAGTAAAATGTTGGCTAATTCTGAAGAACAAAAGGTATTAATGCCTGATATAATTGGTATATCGCCTTTGTCTATGGAATGGAATAAAGTACTGACAAACTATTGGAATAGTTTTGGTATTGATATTGCTAGTCAAGGTAAGAAACTAGATATAGGTTTTACTTATGATATTACTGATATTTCCAAGAGTGAATATATTAAGAAAATAAATGCTAATTTAGATAAAGATAAACAACTTACTACTGATAGTCATCTAGCTAATTATGTTAGTAGATTATTAAAAGATGTTGAAGATTCTTTTCAGGTTGAGTTAGCAAAGACTAATAAAGTTAAAGATGATAAATCTCGTGTTGAAACTATAAAGAGGATTTATGATGCTAAATTCAAGAAGATTATTCAGATTGAAGGTATGCACTATAAATTTGGTATTCCTAATAATATTGATGAGTATTTAACTTATAGATATTGTTTGGTTTACGGTGATGTTGCAAATGAGTTTGCACTAGTTTCAAAAAGTCCTAAGAAAATTAGATTTTATTTACAATCTAAAGAGGATATTGAAAGAATTAATGATACACGTCAGAGACTTGAGGAAAATAGAATGGAAACATTCATTAAAGTTATTCAGGATTCTAACATGGTTGATAATGTGTTATATGCTTTAGGTAAAGGTAATGAAATACTTAATGTTAAACCTACTACTAAGCATACATTGTTAAATAAGATTAGTTCTGATAATCCTAAGAAGTTTATTAATATTGTAAATGATACTAATCTAACTACTAAAGGACAGATTGAGAAATTTATCTCTAATTCTATTTTAAAAAGATTGGACAATAGTGAAATGATTGTTGATACCCTTGATCCTTCAAAGATCATTGGTAATAATATAAATGGTGCTATTACTTATTTTAAAAATCCTGATAATAAAGCTGACATAACAGAGTATGTTAGTAAATATAAAGGAATTATTAATAAAAATTAATTGAAAAATGAAAGATTTATTTATTTCAAAAGGTAGTGTTGCTTATGGTGAAGATGATTCTGGAACTGTTGAAGGTTCTTGGGATGTTGATACTATGATTGAAGGTTCTATGGCATGGTTTGATAGTACAGGTGTTTTCCTTACTGATAATCCTGCAATTGGAACTAAAGATTTCTATTTAGTCCTTCAAACGGCTAATGGTATCAAAAAGAGTGTTCTCATTGATAAAAATACACTAACATATACTAAGACTGCGTATGCTGCTCCTGTAGCTACTGTAAAATATTTAGGTAGTGATGAAATTGGCGCTAATGCTAATGGATATTCACTTAACCTTCCTTCTACAGTTAGTGCTGGGGATACATATGGGGTTGCAGTTATTGACAAAACTAAAGCTCCTAATGATACACTAAGAAGCAAAACTTATAGTTTAACAGTTGTTTCTGGTGATGTATTAACTGGTCTTGGTGCTAGTAATATTATAACTAAACTTGTAGCTCTTATTAATGCTGATGATGATGCTATTGTAACTGCTGTTGCAACTGATGATGCTTCTAATAATAATGATGGTATTCAATTTACTGCTGATACAGCTGGTGATGATTTTACTATTGCTGTTACTGAAGGTATTCTTGATGATGCTGATGTTGTTGAATATCGTATAGTAAATAGAGCATATGATGTTAGTTCTACTAATGCAGTTCTTAATGAAATTGGTACTGGAACTGCTGCTCAATTACTTGCTTTAGAAACTGAGTTATCTACTAGAGATGGTAATACTAGATCACCTCTTGAAGGTAGTTAT
>Ga0207997_1001874_pt1 | contig 10737 bp, 19 predicted proteins | sample AntAceMetag02UKN_FD_184777 | JGI IMG/M metagenome (GOLD analysis project Ga0207997, IMG submission 184777) | Saline lake microbial communities from Ace Lake, Antarctica - Antarctic Ace Lake Metagenome 02UKN (SPAdes) (version 2) | ecosystem: Environmental > Aquatic > Non-marine Saline and...
TACTTATGTTGTTGACTATCCCACACCTTCCCCTGCAACCAATTCATAAGTTCTATTAGATGTGCTTGTGGTGATAGTTCTCTTACTAAACTTATGCTTTTGTCCTCTTCCTTATAACCCTGCATCGGAGTTTGCATGTCAAGAGGTATTCCTTCGTAAGGAGAATCATAATTTGCCATTCTTTTATTTTATTAGTTTCATATTCCTATAGGTATTCCTAAAACCCAGTGAGGATTTTTAAACCTATGTTTTTCTGTTTTCTCTTTTGCTTCTTTGGTTTACTTAGACCTTTCATAAACTTAGCAACACTAATCTTCTGGACTTCAGAACGAGTATCTAATCTGTAGGGTGCTTTCTCGATATATCTATTTGTGAAAGGTTGCTTTACTCCCTTCCTAACTTTGTAAGGTCTAAACTTTGAGAATGATTCAGCCCAGTAGTTCTGTGGGATTTTATGCCTTGGTTGTTGTGCTGGTTTCTTACTTCGCTTAATTGAGAACTGTGCTGATAGTGTTTTGTCTGTAACATTCGCACCAAGATTTAATGCCTGTATCTTTGTTATTGGAGTTTTAGTTATCTTCCTGAACCTGCCTTTTGATTTAACATGAACATTCCAACCTTTTTGTTTTGCTAGTGGGATTGCTCGTTTGCCGAAGGTAGGAAATCCGAAAGTAAAAGGTGTTGGTGGAGTTGGAAGAGCAAAACCTAAAGAAATACTTGGTTGTGGGAATACTGGAACTAAGGATTGTGTTTGTTTTTGTGGTTGTGATAATTCTTGAGCTGATTTAGAGATTGGAACAACAGCAGTCGTTATTCCAGTGTCTAAAACTAATCCAGAAAAAGAATCTAACCCTGAGGCTGGAACTACTTTTGTATCTTCTGCTGTTCTAGTTAGTAACCCTGTTTTAACTTTTGGAATGAATGAAGTATCTAATTTTGTATCTACCTTTGTTGCCTGGCTTCCAACAAGAACAGAAGATACTTGTTTAGTTATATCCTTAGCACCAACAGATGGAACTAAACCTTTTGTTGTAAACTTCTCAGCAGTTCCTAAAAGTTTCCCTGTGAATGTTTCAACTTGTGCCTTCTCATGTTTGTATAATTGTTGGACAAACTGCTTAGAACTTTTCTTACCACCTGTAATAATTGTTCCTGCAAAATCATCTGCAAAATCTGTGCTTACATCTTTAAGAGTTCCTGTTGCAGTTGGTCTAACTAAAGCTGTTGTCCTCCCTGTTGCATACCCTCTTAATTTAAATATGTCTCCACTTACAATATCATAGGTTTCTCCTTTCCCAGCACTAACACTTCCAAAAGCAAAAGGTTGTATTACATCATCACCTAAAGGTGCGATGTAACCACTTCCACTACTCACATACATATTAATATCATCAATTACTAAATTTCCGATTGGTGTTTTAATAAATGCCTTAGAAGTTTCTCCCCTAGCAGCAGTTGTAAACTTCACTGTTTTTTTCAGAATATCACTTGGTGAAGTCCAACTTGCGTCTACAACTCTCACTTTTATAATTCCTTTCCCTGTTTCAACAATAAACCTACCATTTTTTAATTGTCTAATTGGAACTAATACTTCTGCTTCAGCACTTGCAGTTCCCCAAGCTGATTTACTAGCATCTATTTTTATAAAGGTTCTCCCATTTTTCTCAGTAAGTTTCCTAGCACTAAAACTCCATTTAGTTTTTTTCAATTGGTCTATCCTAGCCTGTGTCATAGATTTAGATATTTTTTCTGGAATGCCTGTTCCAGCACCTAGTCCAATTAGTAAACTTAATCCTGCCTCTCCTTTCTTTGCTTTAAATTCCTCATACAGTGGTGAAGTTAATTCTCCCTTTGGTTTTCCAGCCAACACATCAGCCCATAGTTTGTTTAAATCTGCAAAGGCTTCTTGTTTAGTTGGTGTTTGAGCTCCCTTGTATAATCCTTTAGAAGTAAAGTAGGCCATTGGAATTGTTGGTGTTATAATTCCTCCAAAGGAAGCCCCAATATCTAAAGCTAAACCACCTACTCTTGGAATTAACGAACCTTCTCTCCTATATAAATCTGGAACATCTTTATACTTGCTGTAAACTTTATTATATTCTCTTTGAAGTTGTGAGTTTATCTTTGCTGTTTTTTCTTTAATTAGCTCTTGTTTTTCACCTTCATTTAAATCTTTTCTATTTGAAATCTGTTCTACTTTTGTATCTAGTAACTTTTGATGTTTGTTTTCAATCTTATCGAGAATTGGTTTTCTTTTTACCTCAATTTCTCTTTGAATATCACCATAAGTTACATCTTTAACATAAGGAACCGGTGTTCCAATAATAGCAGACGTAGCACTCATTTCTTTTTGAATATCTGTATACCCAACATAAGCAGGGGTAAACTTCTCTGCCTTCCCAACATCCTCAAAAGGTTTGAACCACTCTCCTACTCCTTTGTATTTTGTTGTTGCTCCACCAGTAAAGAATGATTTAATATCTCCAGCAATTAATCCACCTGTTCCTTTAACTGCACCACCAAAAGAAAGTAATCCTTTCTCACCAATATAACTTGGAATAGGTTTAGCAATATCAAACACTCCTGATGGCTTTGGTTTAGTATCAACTTTCTTAACTTCAATAGAAGGAGTTACTGGTGTTATTGCTGGGGTTCCACCGTAAGGGGATGGAGTAAAGAAGGAGCCTTGTGTTCCTCCGAATCCTGAGACGAAGACTTCGTCTTTTTGCTTTTCTTCTTTAAAGCCCTTTTTAAAATAACCAAAAATGTCACTAGTAATACCCCTAGAAGTATCCAATATATCTTTCGGACTAGGAACCCTGCTAATCGTCCTGCCCAATATGCCAGGTTGTAAAGGAGAGGTTCCATCCTTTTCCAAGTAAGTTTGAGGTTCTTTTAAAGGTTGGGGTTTAGGAGCAAACATAGAAGGTAGTGTGGGTATTCCCATTAATTGCTGTTGCTGTCCTACAAATTCTTTTTGATATTCAGGTGCAACACTGAAACCTTGTCCACCAATGAACACTTCTCCTGAAGGTGCTGTTAGTGCAGAGGGTGCAGTAGGTGCAGAAGGAAGATTTAATCCTATATCACCACGACCTCTTGTAATATTACTTCTAAAAATTCTACTTGCTTCTCGATAAACCTCAGCTCCATACTTTTTATATATTGGATCATAGTTCGCATCTTCTCCTCTGATTTCGTGAAGGTCATCTATCTCCTCTATTGCTGCATTAACTCTTTGCACCCTTGCAACTGCATTTTCATAATCTACTTTCTGCTGTTCATAATCTTGTTGCTTTTGCTGGTATTCAACTTGTTGCTTTTCTATTTCTTTCTTTTGTTTCTCTGCTTCTGCTTTTTGTTTCTCAGCTAATTGTTTTTGCTGTTGTTCATAAACAGCAGAACCTTGTTGTAGAATTTGTTGTTGTAATCTTCTGTTAGTTTGTCGCTGTAACTGTCGCTGTTGGGCTTGTTGTTGCCTTATAAGTTCAGTCTGAGAAGTCATTTAATATAATAATTTGGTTTTAGTTCTTTTTGGTAATGGTTTCTTTAGATTTGTTTGTTGTTTTCTTAATGTATCAACCTTTAATTGATTTAGAGATAAATTTTTCTTAGAAACAACAGCTGAAGAACTAAATGTTAGTGGCCTTAATGATTCCTCGCATTCTTCACTCCTCATTTGCCTAAGGGTATTCTGCCTCTTTCGAAATGCTTTGATTTTTGTGTAACGCTTATTCATAACTAACCTAAACATTTATTACCTATAGGATTTTAGAAAGTTTGGTATTTAGTAATGCCTATAGGTAAATAAACATATTAAAATAAAAGAATGGAATTTGATACTACTCCTAAATCTGTTTGGAACTTTGATGAAGCAAGGATGAGGGATCTAAACTATCGAATGGTTTTATGTGAAGAGGCTTTTGCAGAATGGAATTTGGAGTCTCTTGATACTCATTTACATACTGTAAAGAGAGTGGTTTCTGGAGCATTAGGAAAAACAGAATTTGACAATCTAAAAACTGAATTTGATAAACTAGAAGCAATAAAAAGAGAAATAGCAACAGATAAAACCAACCAACAGTCAGTAAAATACTATAATTTAGCAGATGAAATATTTATAAAACTAAATCAAACAATGCAAAAACTTGGCTTCTTCTTTAGGAAAGGGGATAATGTAAGTTTTGCTGCACTGAAAAGATAATGGTAAAAGTATGTGAACTAGAATATCCAAAGGGTTATTCTAAATATCAAAAAAGTAGTGGGTTTGCAATGAACCCAATTTTAAAACAGCAACTAGATATTTATTTAAAAAATATAAAAAATGATTGGGATTTTACAATTATAATCGCTGGGGAAGGGGAAGTTAGAGTTGGTAAATCTGTCCTTGCAATGCAAATTGCAGCATACTGGTGTAACCAAATAAAAGAACTTTATGGTGTTGATGTTCCATTTGATTTAAAACAAAACTATGTATTTAATGGTGTTGATTTAATTAAAAAGGGGAATGAGTTAGGACAAAAATACCCCTACTCTCCACTTATCTTTGATGAAGCGGGTGCTGATTTGGAGGGTATTAAAGCAATGAGCAAGACCACTAAGGCGGTTAAAGATTTTTTTAGAGAGTGTGGGCAGTATAATCTATTGAACATTTTGGTTATCCCAGAATATTTTGATTTGCCAAAAGGGATAGCATTAAGCAGAAGTAGCTGTATGATAAATGTTTATTGGTTAGGAACTGATGAAGGAATTATGAAAAGAGGATATTTTAAGTTTTATTCTAGGCCAAACAAAAAGAGATTATACTTGTATGGTAAAAAGGATTTAAATTATAATGCCTGGAAGCAAGACTTCTATGGAACATTTGATAATTTTTATCCACTGAATGAAAAAGAATATAGAAAGATGAAGAAGGTTGCACTAAAGACTAGGGAGAAGGTTACTTCAAAAGAAATAAAACTAAGGCACTGGTTAAAAGGAGCCTTAGCATATATGCACGACAATGATCTCTCTCATAGGGAGATAGCAGATGAAATAAAGATAAGGGCAAAGCTTAAAATACATTATAGGACTGTAGGGAAGCTATTAGAGGGTCTTAGGGAGGAGGATGAGGGGTTTGAGGGTAGTGGGTAGGCGTAATTAATGAGGGGTTTGAGGGTAGTGGGTAGGCGTAATTAATTAGTTAAATAAGGGATAAGGACACCTAAAAAATCCCGCCAAAAAAAAGAGATGAAGAAAAAAACAATCAATCATGAAGTAATCGAGCAATGTAAGATAACAAAGAAGCCAATCAACACAGAAACAGATAGGTATTGTATCATTGTTGAGTGCTATGGTGACAACATTCAGTCTGTGGGATTCTACAAAGCAGAACAGTTGTCCTCAATTATTAGTGGTAACTTAGAGATTGTTAAAAAAGAATTAAGTGATAAGTATAAAAGAATAGCAGGAGGAATGATGAACCGTCTTAAAGGTTTCATTCCCTCCCTACAATAATAAAAAATAAAATTACCTATCTGGATTATTTAGATTTCTTCGAACTCTGCTGGTTCTGGAACTGCACTTGTTCCGTCAGAGAATGAATCTGTTTCCCTATCTGGTTCAACTGCTTGTTGCTCTCCTTCAATGTCTCTAACAGGTTGTCTAACAATCTCATTGGACTGCTCAGGGTTCTCAGCAACGCTATCCTGAACTCCACTTCGTTGCTCATTGAGTTCTCCAATTGGAGCTGCTGGAGTTGTTGGGTTAACAATTGTTTCTCCTTGTCTATCTCCTGGGTTTCTGATTTGGGATTCACCATATTTTATCACCTCCCTTTTCACTTTTAAACTAATCATCCACCATATAAAGATAATTACCAGCAAGGCTAAGAATAATCCTACATACGCTTGGTTGTTTTGTAGTGTTTGTATCATTTTCATTTTGTAAAGTCTAACATTTTTGTACAAATGGCTCCAGTCTTGTTCATACAAATCTCACAAGGATCATAAGCTAATAATTTTACAGCTTCTATCTCTCTTAACATTATATAAATTAAGACAGCTATCCCAATAAAAGTTAACACCCTTAAAATATTCATAAGGATTATAAACTGGTCTGTGGCCATCCATTGTTTAATCGTCATCTGTTACATCTACAATCTGGTACTTCTTCTTTTTAATTGCTGAAAAAATCCCCACCGCTATTCTGGGGACAGCTCCACAAATTCCTATTCCGATAATAACACCAATTGCAAATTCTATTACTTGCATTCTTTAATCGCCTCCTTACATTTGTTTGAATTTCTCATTTATAAAGTGACTAAATCTTCCGAGGGTATACCCAACTGTCAAGAACAGAAACATTGATGCACCATACAATATTTTTAGTCTTGCGTAGTCAAGACAGATTTCATTTGTCATTCTTTAAACACTCTGGGAATTAACCTTCTTAATTCTTTCTCCATTATCCTTTTTGTTTTCTCACCTTCTGGAATTGTTGTAGCACCTGCAACACAGAAAGAACCAGACTGCCACAGCGTTACTGTTACCCTCTTGTGGCCTGTCTTACTAAATCCATCTTTATTAATTTGTAATTTTAACTGTGGAGATGTATCTTGATTTATCGTCGTCCAATTTAATTTCCCCTTTTCAATTATCTTTAGAACCTCTTCCAATCTAAGATTATGACGGAATTTAAATTTTCCAATTGAGACTATGTTTATGACCCTCATTCTTTTTGTGCTACCATTGATAACAATCCTTTGTTTTTATAGTTTTACTTTCTAAGTTTTTCATCAATTTCAGTAAGAGCATCTTTTGAATCTGGTTTTTCTTCTTCTTCAAAAGGACATTCCTCACCAAGTTGCTTTCTAACTCCAACTTCTCGGCTAAAGCTACCTGTCCCATCTCTTACTCCTGGTTGTTGTTTTCCCATGTGTTTTTTGTCTCCTTTAATTTAGTAATGTTAATATTTAAAAGAGGGGTAAAAAAATAAACCCCTAAAATCAATCAAATTTTGTTTTTGCTTCTGCATCGAATGCTGGTGTTGAGGTGGTTTGCTTCTCTAAAGGTTCTTCTATAACTCCACTACTTGTTCTTGGAAGATATAAATCTTCCTCTTCTTCCTCTTCTTCCTCTTCTTCCTCTTCTTCCTCTTCTTCCTCTTCTTCCTCTTCTTCCTCTTCTTCCTCTTCTTCCTCAGAGGCTTCCTCTTTTGCATAAAACCAACCATCTAAACCCTTCTCTCGACATTCTGTACACCAGAGAGATGACTTTCCCCAATAAGTTAGATCTGATTCTTCTCTAACAATTTCTCTCCCACAAGTATCGCAGACTGCAGTTACTTCTACCATATTATTTATCTAAGTTAAATAATTTAAGTATGGAATTATTATCCTGTCCTAAAATTATTTTGGAATTACTCTGCAAAGATTCCTTCAACGTTTCAAGTTGTTTAAGCTTCTGAGCATTTCCTACAAAATGTTTCTTCGCTGCATCGTTCTCAATTTTTATCTTATAAGCATTTGCATCAGCAACTTTCTTCCTACCTTCAGCAATTCCTTCTGCATCTCTAATTGTTGCTCTCTTCCTACCTTCAGCCTCAACCTCTACGGCATTTGCAAAGTCTGTAGCAGCCATCTTCTTTCTTTCTGCTTTCACAACTTCATTCATAGCTTGTTGGACATCTTTAGGGGGTTCAATCTTTTGTATTTCAACTCTAAGAACCTCAACCCCGTAACTGTCTGTTTCCTTATCCAAGACAGTCTCTATTTTTGTATTAATCTCATCCCGATTCTCATTTGCTTCAGTCAGTGTCATTTTACCAAGAACAGCTCTTAAAGTTGTCCTAGCCAAAGAAGTAAGTTGAACCTTATGACTATCAACATTATACTGGGAAGCCTTTACGTCTTTGACTTTGTAGTAAACAACAGCATCAACAATTATATTAAGATTATCTTTTGTTATAACTGTCTGAGGTGGAATATCAACCATCTGTTCTGTAATCTCAACTTTTCTGATTCTTTGAACAAATGGGACTATCCAATTTAATCCTTGCTCTGCTGTTTTTGTATATTTTCCAAAAGTTTCAATTAAGGCTTTCTGAGTTGGTCTTACTACCTTTAGCCCTCCTGCCATGACTAATACACCAAGAGCAACAACTCCTGTTATTATTAAATTCATTCTTTTTCAACCTCCTTACATTTGTTTTTAGTTCGCATTTCAACGATTATGTGACTGGTTGTTTATTTTCTCCTTTGAACCTTTTGGTTCTTTGTTCGCTTTTTCTGTTGAATTCACTTTCGATTCCTCCCCTGTCCAGTTTTCTTAGTAGTTTCACATCCTCCTCTACCCTTATTTGCTCTTGTGCCTTTTCCACTTCCGTCTCGCTTTGGTTGATTTTTAGTCATTTTGTTTTACCTCCTTTTGTTTTAGATTTATCACGCTTGAATTCAATGATTATCAAAACAATCAAGAGAAATAAAACAGCACATACAACTGCTATTGCACCGACGATAATTGTATCTAATATCATTTTGTTACCTCCTGTTCGCATTTGGTTTAGATTGTGAACTCATTTTAGAATCCCTCCCGTAGTTTTTTAGTAGATAAACCAAGGTCAATAACTACTCCCACTACCCCCCCTATAAATCCACTAAAAATAACTAATATAAGATAGAACTCCTGGTTAATTCCAAATAGATAGTAAATTTCTTCCTCACAAACAAGCCCGTCGATCTTGTTGCTGTGTCTATCAAAACAATCTACATCTTCTACTTCGGCATCTCCAACCATAGCTGCCAATATTACAAACACAAGGGCTAGGGTCATTAGAAATAAACCTACATAAGCAATTACCTTTCCAATATTATTTTGTGAACTAGCCATAATAGTTCCCCGCCTTGCAAGTTACATTAATCAACCCTTCACAAGTAAAATATTTTTTGTGGAAGTTGCCTTCGCTATCCCTGCAACCACTATTTCTCCAACTGTAAGATTCATAACCTCCAGAAATACATGCTTGTTTTTTCCCATTATATTCCATGGATGCTAAAATACTTCCAACAACAAGTGAAGCTACAAATAATAAAATTAGGATGCTACCAATTAATCCTTTAGAAGACATCCTGTGTTTCATCTTATGATCCTCGTTTCCTTAGTTATTTGATTGTAACAAGTTATGGACTTTGGTTCTACTGTGCAATCACCTTCAACCCAATCAAATAAATACATATCTAATTTGGCACACAGTTGTATCGCGTTCTGTTGTTGTTCGGCCACCTTTGAGTTACAGTCCATCATTACGAACATTCCCATCACAACCATTAATCTTACTAAAATAATAATAACAATTAACATCACTATTAAAAAACCACAATCTCTGAAAAATCTAGAAGACATCTTCAACCTCTTTCTTAACTTTCCAATCTCTAGTCTTACACTTTGGACACTCTACAGGACTTTCCTTCCTAGGTGTCCAAGAGTAATTACACTTAATACACTTCACTTGCTTTGGTTTTAGTTTATTAAAAATCTTATCGAATTTATCTAGATTAAGTTGGATATATTCTATTTGGTGATTATCATTAATAATTGCAGCTGAAACTTTTTCTCCAGCATTAAGAAGTCTATTTATAATATTAATCTGGGAAGGAAGGAATCTCCCCAACGTATGTTTAACTTCTATATATTCTGATTTATCTCCTTTAAAACAGCGGAAGTCAGGAGTACCAGCAATATATTTGTTAAGTGTCAATTCTACTTTAAACCCTTTCCTCTCTAAATCTTTCTTAACAATATCTTCTCTTTCGTTTCTTATCATATCTATTTGTTCCATGTATTATGATTACCTGTATTTATCATGTATTCATAGTATTTAAACCCTTTGGTAAAAATAAAAAAGGGGCGTCTTTAATCATGTTAAATTCTGTTTCCCTAGTGGGTTTTTAAGAGCCCCCTTACATCCACCACAAACTTTACTCCCATATTTAGGTGTCTTATAACTTTTGCCACATCTTTCACAAACTCTCTCATAGTAAAACGATTTTACTTGTATGTTCCTTTTTATCTTATCCTTTCTTCTTTTTCTTGGGTGTTTATCCCGGCCTCTTTTCCCAACACCCACGGCCCTCCTTAATCCTTCCTTAGTTCTTTCACTAATTATATTCCTTTCATACTCTGCAAAGGCTCCCATAATCTGCATTTGAAGTTTGCCCACACTTGTGGAAGTATCTATATTTTGTGTTGCAGCAATGAATTGAACTTTCTTCTGATTAAATTCGTCGATTAAACTTAAAAGATGCTGCAAACTTCTTCCCAGACGGTCTAACTTAGTAACCATAATAGCATTAAACTCGAAGTTTCTCATGTCTTCAAGTAATTTATTAAATGCAGGTCTAGTTGTTTTTATCCCACTCCAAACATCCTTATACACTTTGTATACTTCCCAATTGTTTCTTTTGCAATACTCTTTACAAATGAACTCCTGTTTATCTGCATCTTGTTCTTCTGTTGAAACTCTACAATATATTGCTATTCTCATTTTCTACAATCTCAGTCTTATTAATCATAGTATGCCTTCTCGCTAAGTGCCTAACTTCATCGTCATCTTTAAGGGTTTTATCGCTAAGGAGATCACTCTTCACCTTTTCCCAGTCCTTAACAGTATTTACGTCATGTTTGGAAAGAAAGTTAAGCCCTGCTGCTACAACTTGCAATAGAAATATAGATGCCCCGTTGGTGCTACTAATCTCAGATA
>Ga0207997_1001876_pt1 | contig 10733 bp, 15 predicted proteins | sample AntAceMetag02UKN_FD_184777 | JGI IMG/M metagenome (GOLD analysis project Ga0207997, IMG submission 184777) | Saline lake microbial communities from Ace Lake, Antarctica - Antarctic Ace Lake Metagenome 02UKN (SPAdes) (version 2) | ecosystem: Environmental > Aquatic > Non-marine Saline and...
CATCCCCGTAAAACCTACAATACAATTTATTCTCAATTACTTTTGAATGATTACACATTTCACATAACATATTATACATCCCTCTTTGTTATCATTATTTTACTCTCATGATTCTTGCACCCGAAAGTGGATTCAAAATATAATAAATGTATAGGTTCAAGTCCTTTTTTTATCAAGTGTTGAGCGAACGGGTTTGTGAGCTGAATTTGGCAGAGTCCTACATCTTTACCTTTTCCGAGTCCTGTTTCATCTTTAACGAAGTATTTGCAGGTTGAGCATGATTCTTTTTTGCTAAACTCAATTTTTCCTTTATTGGGATAGTCTAAAGTTATTGAAGTAACTGGAACTCCACTATATTCATTGTAATCGGAATCTTTTTTGCTAATATTCCCGATGACATTAACTGGTAGATTTGCATTTACAGTAGTCATGTTTTTCATTTCAACGCAACAGTTCTCATTACAATAGAAATCATCGTCCCATTCTATCATGTGTTTTTCACTATGCAATTCGCCACAATAATTACATCTTTTCCCTTTTTCTTCTGTTGATTCTTCAGGAATATTACCTTTGCCTAATTCAGAAAGTGGTCCTTTTTGTAAAATACCACATTTATTTAATTCTTCTTCTTCTTCTGGTGTTGGTTTAACTTCTTTTTGTTTCTGATAAAATACATCTCTTGAGATATTGCCTTGTAATGTTTCAAATTCAATCTCTGTTTGCTTCTTATCATCATTTCCATACCATTTATTTTTATAGCAGTATGAACGACATTTTTTGCAGTAATTTTGACGACCATCAGGTTTTGTTGAATCACTTGCAAATTCCTCAACAAATCGAATTTTTCCTTCACATGTTGGACCATCGCATTTTTTTAGTTTAACTTTTTTCAGTTCTTTTACGTTTGCCACTTCCTCAAAATCTTTCTTAAGTTTATATATGAAGTATTCTGAAGCAGTAGAGTCTATATTATGCATATCTATGAATATACTAACTAATAAAGCATAAGGGTTGTGTTCTAACTTGGATATACGCCCAATAATTTCCCTTGCCATTGACTTAGAACTCACCTTATTCTCTTCATAAAGTGCAGCAAGTTTCTTATAATCAATTTTATTCGGTTGATTTTTCTGACAGTCCATGCACCAAGATTGACGACCTAATATTCCAGCTTTCGAGATATAAAAATCTTTCAACCATTTGACTTCCCCACAGTTTGAACATTGTTTTTTTCTTTTATTATTAAATTTCACTTTTGATTTTGCCCCTTTCAAATTTATCTATATGTTTTTATAAACTATCCTCTTCGGTATATTCGAAAACCTGTAAAAATGTCCCATGAGAATAATAACCATTATGCTCGTTATAAACTTGGTAAACTAATGAACCTTTTTCAGTCTTGATTTCTAAAGCAAGATAACCTCCTTCATCAGAACAATGTTCTTTATCTTCTGCTTCAATAGAAATTTCTCTTATTTCTAATATTTGACTTCCTATGTGTTCTCTAGGTTCTGACACAGGTTCCAAAAATCTTGAATCAAAATTTTCACAACAATCTTGATCGTCGCTTATTGATAATATTATTTTGCCTTTATTAGTAATTATTTCTAATCCTATATAACCTTGGTTATCACTCTTAAAAGGATTTATTGTTTTTTCTTCAATTTTTTCGATAATACAATTTTCTGGAACCTCAAAATTTCTTATAGTTTTATTCATTATTATTCCATCGCTTTCTTTACTTTTCCTACAACGTTTCTAAAAAAATGAGGTTCAACTCTGCCGATATTTCAGAGCATCCCCTCCGTCTTAAGTTATTGATACAAATTTATTAATTACATTAACTGGAATCGGTTCATAACCTCCTTGTTATTTATTTAAAAATAGCCATCCACCCAAGGCAGCTATTTTATTTATTATCTTTTTTTGATTTACGGATTTCTCTCATTGTTTTTTTCAGTAAAGTTTTTCGAAGTCGGCAATATTTAAAATCATATTTTACTTGCCCCTTTTCGGTGAAACCATTAAGATTCCACCTTTTATAATTTATTTGTTGAGTATTTTTAAGTTTTCTTTAAGTATTTTGTTGTTTGATATTAAAATTATTTTGTAATCTTCAGGAACGTCCATCTTGATTAAATTTTCGTTAGCTGAAATTAAAGTTTTGATGTCGCTAATCTGTTCTTTAATTGTTGGTATTTTGATTTGTTTCATTTTACTTGCCCCCTCGATATAATCATATCAATAATTGCGACAAGTGTCAAGTATAATTCTAAAATTCTTTTAATTATATTCAAGACGTGAAAAAACCCTGCGATTAACAGGGTTTCTCATTGTTTATTATTTATTTTTTAAATTGTTTCAGATAGACAAGTGACCGGAATTATCATCTTTTATTATATCAGTGACTAAACTGACGGCATATAACATACTCTCATATTTCTTCCAAGCTGAGGCAGTATGTCTTTGCCAGAACTCTTTATACAAGGTATCTTTATCATGTTTTCCAACCTTTAATAATTCTACCATTTTCGACATCTGACTTTCAGATTTGCGAATCTTTAAAATGTTATGTTTAACTTTTTCTGTTTCTATTTCTGTTTCAATATCATCAAAATTATTTTCAGTAAACTTTTTAAGACAATCTAATTTCCTGCTGCAATAATCGCATTCAGGGGTCGAATTAACAAGCTTACCAAAACATTCATTGAGTTTAACTTTTTTACATTCCTCTACAAGAGCACAATTAACGCAACTCTCACTTACTGATAAAGGTTTCTCGGTATATAGCTTACCAAAGCATTCTGGATTTTTCATATTAATTCTTCCCCCTTGATATACGAATCTATGTGTTCGTAAATTAAGCTTACCAGATATAGCTCAAGAATGTCAATATTATCTTCATTGTTATCAAGAATAAAATCAAAATCATTCACGCCTTTTTTTATAGTTTTCATTTTAATTTCCTCCTTCATTTTTTCAAGCTGTTCTTACCGGCATTATTATGTTTGTATGAGTTAATTTTTCATCTTGTTCTAACGGCAATATTTTTGTAGCTTTTACTATTGAAACTGGTTCAAACACCACAATATCTCCGTTGATAGTATTCAAACAATCTACCAAATATTTTGAATTGTAAGAAATAGAAAATGGTGAAATTTCATTTTTAATATTCATTTTTCTTACGCCACGACCAACTTTTGATGATAGAGCAGATATAGTTAATTCTTCTTTTTCAAAGATAAATTTAACTGTGAATGAAATTTCCTTAGCTATTGGCATTACTCCCTTTAAATTCCTTAACAACTCATTTTTGTCAATCTCGATTCTTACCATTTTATTATCTGGAATTACATTTTTATATGCAGGATATTTACCTTCAATTAATCTTGATATGAATTTTGTATTTTCCGATTGAAAAGTTATATCCTTATCGGAAATATTAATCCTAACATCTTCAGAATTAAGTTTAGCAACTTCTTTCAAAACTTTTGCTGGAACTATTACATCTTCAAATATTTCAAATTTATCAAATTCAATTTCTACCACTCCAAGCCTTCGACCATCTGTTGCAGCAACTGTGAGAAGTTTACCATCAGAATTTAGAAGAATCCCATTTAATTCTGGTTTAGATTCGTCCGTGGATATTGCATAAGAAGTTTTACTGATTATCTTTTGCAAAAAATCAGAAGAAAAATTAATTGACTTGGTGTCCTCTTTTTTATCTGGCAAAGATGGATAATCTTCAGCTGAATTGGCGAAAAGTTTATATTCAGCTTTATCAGTTTTTATGTAAAATGTTCCTTCATTAACTTCAATTTGCAGTATTTCGATTGCAGAAAATGTTGAGATAATATCAAGTAAATTGTTACAAGGGATAGCGATTATTCCAATTTCTTCTACATCTGCATTAATTTTTCCTTGATAAAATATCTCTAAATCGGTTGATACTAAAAGTATTTCTCCTGTTTCTTTAGCTTCGACAAGAATGTTCGTAAGTATGGGAGAAATTGCGTTTGAACCCATCACTGCACGACAAGTTTTTATTTCCTTTAAAAAATCTGATGTTTTAACTTTGAATTTCATTTGCTCTCCTTTAATTTTTTATTCTCCTTTTGTAAATATCATTCTTCTTATTTCCGGGTCGTATTTAACAAAGTGGCAACAGTTTCCTGTCATGTATTTCCATTTTGTTTCTGGTAATAAATCTCCATCTTCATAAACTAGAACTGTTTGAGGTTTAACATCAATTTTACCGTCGAAGATTTCGCAAAAAGGACACGCAGAACTTACTCTATCCCCATCTTTTAATACTGGTATATACGCTGTTGTTGGCATTATTCTTCCCCCTCAAACAATCCGATTTGCCCTTTTGAATCTTCTTTATCGTGAAAATATGTAGCTGCTAAAATTGCATCAGTCATATCATTATCTTTTATAGTAAACAATGTTCCATATCTTTCATTGACATAATCTATTACTAACTGTTTCGTGAAATTCTTATAAGCTGTTTTGTATTTGTTACTTTTTTTGAATTTTTTAGTTTTTTTGTTGAAAGTTTTTATATGTATCACAGGGTCATATGCAGAACTTGCTTCAAATCTTTTTCCGCTATTATTCAATTCATAAGGTTTTCTAAGTTGAGATGGAAGTTTAGTTTCTAAAATTATCTTGTTCCATTTGTAAGCATTTAATATTAAAATTCCCACTAGCATTGAAATATTTTGAATAGTTCTAGCATTCTGTCCACCTATCATTCCCTCTGCACAAATTCTGTCTGGATTGAAATCTCTTATTAATTTTTCAATAGTATCATCAAATCTTGTAAGATAATCGCTCATGTGGTTTGGGTCTTTTGTGTCATATTTTAATTTAATTATACCTGCTTCATATTTATCGCCATTAAGGAAACACCAACCTGTGCATACCTTCGATAAATCAAACGCTAATATTCTGCTCATATTTTTCCTCGTTTCTTTTCACGTTGATGATGTTAATTGACATTTTATTTTCTCCCATAATATCCGATTTGTCCATAACATTTCAGGGTCAGCAATATAAACATTTTTTTCTTTTAAGATTACTTTCTTTTTTACGAGCTTAATAAATCCATAATGTTCTAAAAGTTGAACTGTTTCAAATCCCGATAAATGTCTGTAAGGTTTTGCAGTGTGTTTTGCCCCCGCCACTGTTATAAAATCATGGTCAAATATAAACAACCTGAGTAAAGGTCTAAAAGATTGTAGCAGTTCCTCATAATTGAGTCCAACGTAACAATAAATACAGGTTCTTCTGTCGTCCTGATTAAATTCTTTTCCTTTTCTGTGTGGCTGTTTCGCTGGAATTAACCTCGAACACTTATGACACTTTACTATTCTATTATTGATAATCATATTGAACCCCCTCATTCGTTTCTACAAATTTACTATAAGTAGGCATGAATTCAAGATAAACAGTTCCCACAGGTCCATTTCTTTGTTTTGCGATAATGAGTTCTGTTCCCGTATCTGATACATCAGGGTCATTCTTAACGTAATATCCTTCACGATATAAAAAAGCCACAATATCAGCGTCTTGTTCTATAGCTCCTGATTCCCTTAAATCACTCATGAGAGGTCTTTTATCATGCCTTTGTTCTACTGACCTTGAAAGTTGTGATAAAGCGACTATCGGTATATCAAGTTCACTTGCAAGAAGTTTAAATCCTCTACTTATCTTAGTCACTTCTTGCTGTCTGTTTTCTATTTTCCCACCTGCAAAAGAATCAATAAGTTGTAGATAATCAATTATTATTAGGTCAAGTTTATGCTTTGTTATTAATCTTCTGATTTTACTTCTAATTTTAGAAAAAGTTGCGACTCCTATTTTATCGGCTATAAATATTGGCATTTTTGCTAATTTTCCTAAAGCATGTAAAATATGAGACCAATCATTTTCCTGAATGTTTCCACGTCTTAATTCATTAGAATCAAGTTTCCCTAACATACTAATTTGTTTAAGAGCAAGTTGTCTCCTAGACATTTCAAGCGATATGAATCCGACTTTCTTTTTCTTTGTTGCTGCATTGATAGCCAAATTAAGAACGAAAGTTGTTTTTCCCATTGAAGGACGAGCAGCTATAATAATCAAATCTCCGGGTTGCAAACCTGCTGTAAGGTGGTCGAGATAACCAAATCCCGTCGGAACGCCAATAACCTCACCTCTATTTTCATAAACATTTTCAATATAATCAAATGTTTCACGACACACAGTTTCCATATCGTGAAATTCTTCTTCAGAACCCTTAGCATTTGTTATTTCCATAACTTTTGATTCTATTTCATTACAAAATTCGTCACAATCAACTTGACCGAATCCTTGAGCAATCATATAAGAACCAGTCTCGATAAATTTTCTCATAATTGCTTTATCTCTAATGAGTTTCATATAATGAGAGAAGTTTGCAGTTGATGGAATTTCATTAACAAGTTTCGTTAAGTCTGCTGCACCTCCAACTTTTTCAAGTAAATTTTTAGACCTTAACTCGTTTGTTAAAGTTATAATATCAATAGGTTTATCCTTGCGATAAAGTTCACCCATAATTTTATATATTTTGCCATATTTTGAAAAATAAAAATCTTCCGGACTTAGATTATCATAGCAAATGTCAATAAGCTTACCTTGTATTAATAAACCACCTATGACAGCTTTTTCTGCATTTTCATCGTGTGGTGGTATTTTTTTTGTTACCATTCTGCCCCTTTTCTTTCATCAATTTAATACATATCTGACAAGTTTTATCCTTTGTCACCCCGTATCTTAAAGCACCACATTGTCCTCTACTCTTTTTATAACATTCCTCAATATATTTACGTGTTTCTTCAGGTATTCCATCATCAGGTTTTCTTGCCTCTGGTCGTGGAAGTTCAAGAATATTATTCCAATTTTTGTTATTAATTATAAAATCTAAATTCGCTATCCAATTTCTATTGTTTTTTCCGTTATGCCAAGGACTCGCTGAAATTTTTTCAAAAGCATCAATAAAAGTATCAATAGGAATTTCCTTTTTTTTGAGAGAATCTTTCCAAATCACTCTTATTTTTTTCTTTCTTTCTTCTGTTATATCTCTTATTTTAGTAAGTTCTTTACAAATTTTATGATATTCGTCCTTGATTTCATTGTAAGGGATAACAAGTTTTTCTTTATCTTCCTTTTTATCTTTCTTTTTATCTCCTTCAATATTGGTAGTCTCTTGTTCTTCATCTTCAAATAAATTACCTGTTAAATGATGTCCATCAAGTTCTTTTTGATATATTTCAAGTAAAAATTCTGTTGACATTCTCAAATCTAAATCAAACAAACAAGACGCACAGATTAATTTTCCTGATGAAAAATAGTTTATTTTTAACACATCCGATAAAAGTCTTATTGATCTCAAAGGATGACAATTTTTTAACTTAAATTCCGATTTACAAACAGAACATTTAAAATCATTTTTTTTATAAACTTCCAGCCTTTGATGTCTATTAAGATATTTCTGCATAAACCAGTCATTAAGATTGTAACTTTCAGGGTCAGGAAATTTTGATTTTTTATTTCTGACTCTTTGATGTTTATCCCATCGTGGAAAGTGAGCAAATATTTGACCAGGTTTTTCAGTGCAAGTATATATCCTGATTTTATCTTCTCCAACAAGTTCAAATAAACCGCTGACTATATCATTCTTGCTGACTCCAACGAGTTCACGAGGAAAGCACTTCGCCCAGATAATTTCAATATCTACTGTTATTCTCCCGTGGTCATCTGCGTAAAGGATTAAACGCTTATATAAGTCTTGTGAGAAAGGTGAACACTCCGAAAGTCCTTTAGACTCGTTAATCGACTCTCTGAGTATTCTATTTGCCATAATTTCCCTCTCTCGATATGAAAGTTTCAACACTAGCTTTTTTAAATCTCCATCCACCATTCATACGAATTGCTTCTATTATTCCATCTCTTGCATATTTTCTGACAGTCCATTCTGTTAATCTGAGATGATTTGCTACATCTTTGACCGTCAATAATGTTTCGTTTTTATCCATGAATTTCTTCACCCCTTATTATACAATTCATCAAGAAGTTTTTTATCTTCTGTCAATTTGTTTTTGCTTATTTTTTCTATGGGTTTCTTAATTGCCGAAACTGTTGCCGATTCTGATTCTTCTATTAATTTTTTATCGGTGAGAAGTTTAACCGCTTTTTCATCATCCCATAATTTTGAATTTACCCCTGTGTCAATTTTAATATATGGTTTCATTATTTTCAAGAATTTTTCATCTCCAAGAATTTCCAAGACCTCTTGAGTATCGGTTGATTTCTTCTTTGATGTTTTTATTCCCATTACTTTTGCATCATTGAAACGAACTTCATCGCCTGTTTCTTGAACATAAACCTCATACATTTTTTTAAGTTGTTTAACCTGAGCGTCGTGCCATAGTTTTTGATTAATAATCTTTTTTGCAGCTTCATTATCTTTGGGTGCTTCTGGAATAGACTTATCAAGTTTGTCTTTAAGAGGGCATCCAGGACGATGATTGCACCATAAACATTTTTCCCCCGGAGTTGCAGGGAAATTATTTTTTGATGCTTCAACAAGATATTCTATCTCAGCTATTATTGCAGCTTCCAAACGTGGTAAATCTGTGAGAACATAATCTTCAGGTGTTGTAACGTATTTATTATATCTAACCAACCAAACTCCTGATTTAATAACATTGAAGTCTTTTTTATACCAATGTCGCATCAGAATATAAGTCTGCATTATTATCTGAATATCATTTACAAGGTCTTCTGGTTTAATTACATTTCTTACAGTTTTCCAGTCGTAATTCCAGATAATAGAATTAATATCATCATAGACTGAATAATCAACTATGCAATGAATCGGATAACCACCTGCTTCAGAATAAATATCTTCCTCAATGAGATGTTCACCCTCTGACCACCATTCTCTGAATCGAGATACCCATTTATTGAAAAATGAACTTACTGACATTCTTGCACTTGGATAATTTACATTCATATTTCCTGAGTGCCAATTTCTCAAGGTATCAGCTGCCATGAGATGAAAACCTGTCCCGTCCCCAGCAGGGGAGGTAGAGTGAGCTTGTAATCTCACTCTTTCCCCATATTCCTTATTCCAAGCGTGAGGACATTCACGTCCAAGTCTTAAACTTGATGGTGAGAATGCTTTAATCATTTAATTTTAGCTTCTGTTATTTGTTCGCAATTCAGACAATGAGCATCAACTGTTTCTTCATCAACTGAATAGAGTTCAAAGAACTTGTCGAAATCTTCTTCATCATTAGATTTAAGAGCACCACATCCACCACATACAAAAGCACGAGAATCAATTTTACTTGCATCAATTCTTGTTTTTGTTTCCTGTTTTTTTTCTTCAGGATTATCTTTCTTTTTTGTTGTAGTTTTCTTCTTTGTTTTTTCTTCATCTTGTCCAATTGTTGCATCAACATCATACATATCTGGCACATCTTCTGTAAATATAAGCGGTGTCTGAGGTTTATTTGCTTCTGTAAGTTCATCTGTTGTTACAGCTTGCTGAAGAACTCTGTTATGTTTTTCCATTGAAAGAGGGAGAAATTTAGCCAGACGACGAATAGCGGTCTTTTTCCACATTTCATCAGGAAAATTAACCCAAGGAGAACTTGGACTGCTCCCTGATTTTGAAATTCTCTTTGCTTTTAATACTTCTTCTTCCCAAAGAAAATCCCATGCTTCTCCTCCATCTTTGAATAAAGCTACCGCATAAACTCCGATAGCTTTCCCTCTGTTCTTCGGAGGTAAAGGTTCGTGTTCTATTGTTGCATTAATTCCATGACGAATAACATATTTTTCATTCTCGTAAATAATTCTTGCATAAATATTTCTTATTTCCCCTGATTGACGAGCAAGTTTCATGAATCCACGATAACCAATTATAACAGTGCAAGTTTTACCAAATGGAATAAGATAAACCTCTCCCGTTCCAGTTCCGGGTTCAAGTCCTAATACCGCACATCTTGCGATTGATTCAATAACTGATGTTGGGGTGCATTCTGAAATACCCCACATCATTTTGGTTGCCATTATTGACATTTTAACAAAACGGTCTACCGATACATGGGCTGGCAAAACCTCTTCAATTACGTTCTTATTTGCAATAATCATACTTCTAATAGTAGATTTTTTGGATGGTAAATTATTACTCATTCATTCCCCTTTCAAATGTTTTGATATTTGTCTTAAAAGACTTGTTTCAATCATACCACGTTATATTACACATGTCAACATCATTTAACATAAAACCACATACCTTTATCTATAATACCTTATATTACAGAGGATAAATAAATAAAACATTTTCTTTTTATCTCTTGACAATTATCATATTATATGAGAGAATGTGTATATAACAATATGAAAGGGGCATCCGATTACAATGGACAATTTTATAAAAGATTACAATAAAATAGGTTTGTTGGAATTTGTCATAAACAAAGGGGAACTAACTATATCAAACGAACATACAGGACAAATGTTTCACTTTACTAAATTAGAAACCAAAAAAATAAAGGATAAAATCAACAAAGAAATTAATTGAAAGGGGCATTATGAAAAAAACAATATCTGAAGCATGTTACAAGGAATTGAAAGAATTGGGAATAAAAGAAGAAAGTTTTTCTGACGATAAATGGCAAAGAGTTATAGAATTGTTT
>Ga0207997_1001877_pt1 | contig 10730 bp, 21 predicted proteins | sample AntAceMetag02UKN_FD_184777 | JGI IMG/M metagenome (GOLD analysis project Ga0207997, IMG submission 184777) | Saline lake microbial communities from Ace Lake, Antarctica - Antarctic Ace Lake Metagenome 02UKN (SPAdes) (version 2) | ecosystem: Environmental > Aquatic > Non-marine Saline and...
CATTTAATTGATGGATTGTTCTTTTTTCTCTTATCACTTCTGCTTTGCTTGTTAAATTCATTATTTCAATACCTCCATAATATCAAAGGAAGCATCAGTAACTGATGCCTCCTCTGGCGAATATGAATTAGTAATTTCAATAACTTGGCCTATTGTCATATCTTTTAATGATTCAAACCCTACTTTCATTGACTAACTCCTACACTCACAACCTCTAATTTCAAAGGTTGCAGGACTTTGTCACACCCTGCTTGAAGTGTTTTTATTGAAATTAGTAAGGATTGTATAGAAGTAGCATTAAATCCTCTAATCTTCCTTGAAATGAACTCTTTTACACAATCTTCAATCTCTACATGAAAACTTTCATGAACCATTCTTTCTCCATCTTCTCTGGCCAGAATGTATTGGTATTTGTCTGATAAAATTCTATAACCATCAAACAAAGGAATATTAACAGACATTTTTCTTATCCTCCATTATTTGGGCTATTTCAGAAACACAAATCATCATTTGATTATCTTTAATATCAGTGAAAGAAACAGCATCGCCAATAACTTTTAAATTAGAAGTGAAATAAGAAAATCCATTTTTAAGAACTAATCTAATTGGTTTGTTTTCGTGGGCATACAAAAAGTTTATATATTCTTGATTATTATTATCCATATGTTTAGTTTAGTGCTAAACTTGAAATATTAAAAAGAGGTTCTGGTTGGTAGCTTTTATTTCTTTTTTTTATTTCTTTATGATCATTAACTTTCTTTTGGGGTATCAGCTCTTTTTTTCTCCAGTTTATTTTCTCTAAATTCAAATTGTGATTCAGGTGATCCAAATTCTTCTATGATTGGTGCAGGAGTGAAGTTATTCCTCCACTTTTTCATTTCATTCATTATTTCTATTTTAATTTCCATTTTCTTTTATCCTATTTTTTCTTACCCAATCTCTTATGAAATTTGTGATTTCTGGACTGATTGTTTTAACCTTTTTTTTATTCATAATTGCCTTTAATTCTAAATAAAGATCTCTGGGCATATCAAAAAATGCCCTCATATTGCACCAACTGATTGTTCCTTAATCCAATTCTTTAATACTGTATTTACAACAGGAGATAATTTTCCCCCATTCCTTTCTAAAATTTCTTTTGCTTTTTGAACAACTTCTTCTTCTAATATGAAAGTGTATCTTTCTTTTTTTGGTTTATATGTATTTTTCATACTTTTCATACACATTCATACTATTTAAACCTTTTGGAAAATAAAGTATATATTGAAGTATCTATACCATATGTTGTATAAAAAACTTATAAAGTTGGGATCATTGTATTAATAATGGGTCGAATACCTCCACAACAAAAGAGATTCAGTGATAAAGAAATAATTATTATTATGGCCTGTGTGAGTGGATTTGCTATTGCTTGTTGGTTCTTTAGTTGGTTGTTTTAAAATGGAAAAAAATTTTGAATGTAAGAAATGTGGATGGTGTTGTAAAAACTTTAGCCAAGAAAAAGGAGTGAATGGATTACCTCTTTTTGAATGGGAAAAAAAGAAATTTGAAGAATTAGCAGAAGAGAAAGGGATTAAATTAGATATTCAACCCACAGATTTAATTTTTGATAAAAGAAGTAATAGACATATTTGTGTTAATTACTCTATGAAAAATGAACCTTGTCCTTTTTTAGAAAATAATCAATGCTCTATTTATACAGACAGGCCACTTGTTTGCAAATCATTTCCTCTTGCTAAAAGTCCACTCATTCCTTCTAAAGATGGAATTTTAAATTTATCCGGTTTTATGAAATGCGAACATTTTGATAATGAACAATTTATGATTCATGGGCTTGGATTAAAAAAAGAAGGGGTGGGAGTTCATTTGGATAAACCCTTTATGATAAAAAAATATTCAGAAGTTTATGGGGATGAACCTCTAATTTATTCTTCAATAAGGCAGATGATAGAAGAATTTATTGATGAAACCATAAAAAAATTGATTGAAGATAAAAAAGTAAAGTTTAGAAAAGTAAGCAAATTTGACTTAGATAAATTTGCCCCCACATCCATTTTTGACTTTTTTGTAATAAAAGGACTTATGGATGAAACTGCAAAAGAAACCACTATAAAAAAATTAAGAGATCCGACATTTATCCAAGAAACAATAAATGAATTAAAGAAAAAGAATAATTGATTCTGTGTGTAAATGAACACTATCATTCGGTTCAGGGTGGGGGGATAGAACAAAAGTGTTCAAGCAGAGAATCTTTTTAAACTCTGTTTGTTCACTTATTATATGAATATAAAGATAGATATTCACAAGAATCACATTATTGAAAGAAAGATTAATTCTATTCCTGATTGGAAAATTCCAGACACAACTAAAAAAGAATTAAAAGTTTTTGTAGATAAAGCAAGAATAGGTCAAGTTAATGAAGGTAAGAGATTATCCGATAGAACAATCTCAAAATACTTAACTCTGTTAAAACATTCTCTTGAAATTATCAACAAACAAACTTCCAAAATAACTAAGGAAGATATAGAAAAGTTTGATAAAAAACTAAGTGCAGAAGGATTAAGTTCTGTTGTAGATTATAGAAGATGCCTTTTAACTTTTCTAAAATGGAAGATAGGAGAAACAAAAATGAAAAAGATTGCAGGGTGGTTAGACACTAGAGATAAGAATAAGACCCCTGACTACTTAACAGAACAAGAAGTAATCAAACTCTTTAAGAATTGCAAAGATGCTTCTGAAAGGTTCTTAATTGCTGTCCTGTTTGATACTGGTGCAAGAGCAGAAGAATTTCTAAACATAAGGTTTGAAGATATTCAAATGCCTGATAAAAACAATAGTTTTGTTAAAATAACTCTTAAAGAGGAATATAGTAAAACAATGGGAAGAAATATTTCTCTTTATTGGAAATATACTTTAGATACAGTTAGAGATTTCTTAAAAGAAAGGGAAGGATCTAAATCAAACGATGCAGTATTTAATAAGAATTATGATGCAGTTAGAATGTTTTTGTTTAGATTGGGAAAGAAAGTTTTAAACAAATCAATCTATCCACATTTATTTAGACATTCCAGTGCAACTTACTATGCTCCAAAACTAAATAGACAAGAACTTTGTTATAGATATGGTTGGAAGTTTAACTCTAATATGCCTGATGTTTATATTTCAAGAGCAGGAATGGAATCCAAACAACTTGACGAAAAGTTTTCTGCAACAGAGTTAGAAGAATTAAAAAAAGAGTTTGAAAAATTTAAGTTTGATACTCATCAAAATTTTGAAAACATGAAAACATTCTTAGTTGATAGATTTATTAAAGGAGATAAAATGTTTAAGGATCAAAAGAAAATGTTGGAGATTGAATTAAAATGAATGAAGAACTGACTGAAGAAGAAGTGAAAGAACATTTGAAAAGATTGTATGAAGAAATTGATAAGATTAAAAAAACATTAAGGATTGATTGATAGTTGTATACAACTATCTTTTCTTTTCAAATAAACAAAATGCTTTAGGGAAAGGATCATCAAAATCTTTTACATTGTAAAGTTTAATTAACTCTAAATCTTCATGGTTTAAAAGAAACTCATTTATTTCATTTTCTATTTCATTCCAATCTGCACAATTACCTTTTCCAAAAGCCTTTACAAAATTTGCACCCATTAATAATAAAAGGGTTAGTGGTATTTAAAATAATTGTATACAACTATCTTTAAAATTAAGGTTAACCTTTTGAAGCCCTTTGAAATGAAGGTGTTCTACTAAGGGATTATTACCCTCCCCTTTTTTTATGTCTTAGTTTATGACATTCTTTACATAAAATTATAAGATTTTTGAATTTATCTTCTCCACCTTTACATTTTGGAATTATGTGATGTCCTTCAAGATATTCTTCAGAACCACATTCCTCACATTTTTTTCTTCTTTGTTTAAGAATGGTTATTTTTTTTTGTAAATTCAAAACCCCATAATGACATGTTACAGCATCGAAACATTCTCCACAACAAAAAAGATTGAATCTATTACAAATCGTTCCTACATTTATTATCTCCTTACATATATCGCATTTCATTTTATACACCTATTAGGAATTCTACCTAAATGAATCTTTCCACATACTCCACATTTATTTTTTGGATCTAATAACCTTTTCTGCATTCCTGATTGAACCTTATGACTTTGAACCTTAGAACTCCACTCAGCCATTAATAATCCAATAGCTGTCTTAAACCATTGTTCTGGAATTGTAACTCCTATCTCTCCTTCATTCAAAGAAGTAACCTCTGCCTTTGCAGTAACTTCCTTTAATGTTTTCAAACCATCTACAATGTTCCTACTCCACCTTGTCAAGTCCTCTACAATAATATGTTTAACTCTGTTTGCTCTAACTTCATTAAGTAATCTAAGGAAGTTTGGTCTGGAATTATAATCATCTTTGTATGCAGAGATTCCATCATCACTAAAAAAGATTGGTTCTTCTAACTCCATTGTTTTACAATAGGAGATTATCTTTTCCTTTTGCCTATCTATATCTTGCCTTCTTTCTCCATCTGTTTTAAGTTTCTGGTCACTAACTCTAATATATCCTGCTGGTTTCATCCTGTATAACTCCTCTTGAACAAAGGACTCTTATGATCAAAGAATGTTCTTTGAAGTTTTACCCCTTCTTTAATCAGTTCTTTTATTCCAACCTTAGAAGATCGTAAGAATATCTTTGAACCTCTTGCTCCATCTTCAATTAATATTTCTTCTGAATTATCCCCCACACTTTCAATAGATTCTTTTTGTTTGGATTCTTGTGCATGATCTTCAGATTCTTGTCCTTGTCTTAGGTTCTTATCAAGCTCCATTCCTAACCCCCTTATTCATATCAGTAATCCATTCAATCAGGATGATTGCTATCAAACTTCCTATGATTAAAGCCAATCCTGCCCAATTCAATTCCATTTGACCTCCTTATTGTATTTAATTAGGTGTTCTTCACCATTAACAGCCATTACACCACTTTGTTGAGGATAATCCACCATATGAGTTAACTTAAAGGGGTAGTGAGGGGGTATTAGTGGCAAATATTGGTTAAATATGGAAAAACTCGACCCCTTGCTCCATTTAATCCATTTTTGAATATAATTATTATGAATCATCTTTAAATTCCTCCAATTTATAACCCTTTTTCATTGCATATTTCTTTCTTTTGTATATTGCTGGTGTAGATATACCAATAATCTTACCAGCTTCTACTAAATTATGGTCAGATAAAACCTTCATCACCTCACTCTGTTTAGGAGTTAATTCTTTTCTTTCCACAACATCCTCTTTAAATTCTGAAGTTATACTCTTTCCACTGTCCTCAAACTTCTGTAATCTCTTTGAGATATTTCTATTTAGATTATCTGTAAACTCTAACTTCTTTTTCTCATATTCTATAATTAATTGTTCTGATGGTTTACCAACATCCCAATAAAATAACTTATCTGAGGTTCTGTTGCCCTCATCATTCTCGTGCATAACAATTAATTGTTTTCTGTATGGTTCTGGTTTAAAATCTGAATGTTCTAAGTATCTTGGTTTTAATCTGCAAGTATTATTCTTTCTATTAATGCTTAGAGTTTCAAATCTTCCATGAAACAATCTTCTTGTGTTTTTATCTAATAAAGATTCAAAGGGTGTGCAGAAAAACAAGGTTAAGTTTCTATGTCTGAATGTAGATATAAGAAAATTAAAAACTTTGTTTGCTTCTGATTGAAATTCTCTTGCAGAAATTGAAACCTGTGGTTCATCAAAAATTATCTTTGATCCTTTCTTCAACTTTCCAGAATTTATTAAATTCATTAATTCACTTAAACTAAAAACTATATGTGAAATATCAAAAGGAACACCATCCATCTCACTCATAATTTCACACATACTCATAGCAGAATAAGTTTTCCCACTTCCTGTTTGCCCAATAACACTAATCAAATTATTCTTATTCTGTCTTTTAGTTCTTCCAACCATCCACCTTGCCCAACTATTTGTTTTAGCTTTTCCATGATAGAGAACTATTGCATTAGCCATTATTCATTTTCCTCCACAACCTCATTTTTATCTTCTCCAAACACAGCACTTTTCAAATAATCATTTCTATGAAGTAATTGATTTATTGCTACAAATAATTTCTTTGCATAATTTAATTTTGCTTCAACAATAAAACTTTCTAATCCATCATCTTCATTTGTAAATTCTTTAGAAAATATTTTATAATCTTCTGGGAATTTTTCTTCCATTTCAAATTTATAACTCAACAAAACATCTATACATTCATCATAGATTTCTTGCATTGGTTTATCAAACCATGGAAGTAAGATATATGCTAAATTTTCTATGCTTTGAATATAACTTCTTCGTGTATCTTCATTCTCAATAGTTTCTGAAAAGTTCCCATTTGTTTTACTGATTGTTTTATTTCTTAATTCTTGATTTGAAATTTGTAAGATTGTCTGGATATGTTTTAGAACAATCTGTCTAAATTCTAATTTGTCTTGCCCATAGTTATTTTGCATTTTATTTATTATTAAGGGGAGGGTTAAAACCCATCCCCAACTTCTTTGTCCCCAATACTTTCATCAACCATTCTTATGGTTTTTTTAAGGTTCTCAAAAAAAGTTTTCAAATCCTCCATATTACAATTTATTTGTGGTTCTTTTGTTTCAAAAACAACTCCACCATTCAATCCCCTAAATTTACAAGTTATATCTAAACTTAGGTCATGGTTTTGCAATCCTTCACCTTCTTCATCTACGATTTTAGTAAATTGTTCCCAATACTCCTCATCTGTCATTTCTTTTGATTGTTTTATTCCTTTCATTTTATTTTCTCCTTATTTATTTTTACTCAACAACTTCGTTGAGATTTTTCAGGCATGAGTAACCCATGCTTGTGCATAAACCTTCTTGTCATTCTATTTAATTGGACAATCAATGCTTTTGCATTAAATCGTTCTTGAGGATGAATAAATCTTCCTCTATATTTGTGATCAATATTTCCCACTGCATATATTTCTTTAATTTGTTTTTCCAATTTATCTAATTCTTTTGTTTCATTCTCAAGTAAACAAAAATCTATTTCACTCCTAACACTTTCTAAAACTTTGAGTGATCCTTTCATGTTATCAAGAACTAAACATTCTTCTAATCTATACAACAAACTATCAATTCTTTGCAAAATTGCATTTCCTAAACTGAATTTTGTTGCTTCGTTTTTGTTATCTGGATTTTCCATTTTATTGTTTTCTCCTTTTATTTTTATATAGCCACAAGTAAAACTTGTATAACATTGAATTTTCTTTGAAGTTAATCTTCAATCTTTCTTTGTAATCCATTTCACAAAATAATTTATCTTGCATTTTTCTTTCTCCTTTCCATTATTATTTGATAATGTTCTTCACAATAAACAGAAATCCTACTCTTTTCCGGATAATTCTTGTTGCTTCTTTATTGCATTTTTGTGCATGACATTTTAGTTTTTTCATTTTATTGAGTATGAGTGAGGGAGCTTTCATCCCTCATGTTTTTTTATTGTTTCAAGGTTGCTCTCTTCAATGTTGCAATTTTTCTGTTTAGTTTGTTTTTTTGGTTGTTCAAGTAATTAAGATATTCTTCTGGACTTGCATCTGATTCCTCAATCAAAACAAAAGAACAAGCATAATAATCTTTATACATTTCAGATTCAATTTCTGTATATCCTGATTTTTTTAGCATACTTTCAATTTCATAAATTATAGGGTTTGCTTCACTTTGTTTTTGGTCTTCCCTAACTTGAGATATTTCTATTGTTATTTTCATTTTCTAAAGTTTCCTCCTGCTTTCGCAATTTGTATTATAAAAAATCATTTAGATTTACTCCCAATAATATCTATTTTATTCGTTACTTCATTAAACACTTTGAGAGGATCTTCAATTCTAACATCACCTTCCATCAATTTTTGATCTTCAAAACCCAAATCTTCTGTTTCTATCCTTTTTTCTGTTTTTTGGGGCAATAATGTGGTTGAATTGATACATTTGATTGAATTGTTATCTGTTTCTTTTATATCAATTATATCATTTGTATCACTTATACGTTTTATATCAATTATACTTAATTCTTCAAAAGAAGGTAAATTGAATGAAGAATGTTTTGGTATTGTAAAATAAGTAACTCTCTTTTTTGATTCTGCACTATCCCTTAATTCTGTTTTTAACAATCCTCTTTCACATAATTCATCTAAATATCTATACCACATTGCTTGACTAACTATTGGATTTTTTGCATGAATATCTTTTGCTGTGAAATCTTCTTCTTTAACACACATCTCATAGGATTTTTTAAGTTTATGAGTTAGTCCCTTTAATGTGGTTGTTTTAATATAATTAATACATTCTCTTGAAATTTCATAATCTTCTTTTGTTGCAATCAATATCCCACTTTCATCTTTTTCTCTTTGAAATTGATGAAGGACAGCAGAACATTTAATTAAATCCCTTAACCTTGAAAAATCTCTCCTCATCCTTACATCATTCCATGTATAATTTTTTGTTATATAATTATGAATAAGTTTTCCAAAAGGAACTTTCACATTTTTTCTTTCTAATAACATTAAAGCATTTGTGATATTCTCATCATATTCTTCATTCTTACATTCCATAGCTTGATTCAAAGTTACATCATGTGTTTGTTTTGCACTTTCATCTAATCCAATAATGTTAAATCTGTTTAGAACTTCTGTTGTTGGATTTGTTCTCGCAGTAGTAATTAACATACAAGGTTTTCCTTTAATTACTAAATCTATTGTTTCTTGATTCTTAACAACAGATGCAACACTTCCTTCACTACACATAACTTTGAAAGTGTCGGAATCTAAAACAGATTGTCCTATGTCTTCTAAATATAATATCTTCCCATCCCAAGTAAAATCTTTTTCATTTACATGCCAATAAGTAAATGCTTCACCAGATATTTTAGTTCTCCAAACAACTAAATTCTTTGGAAAAATATCTACTACTTTTTTACAAATATAACTTTTTCCAACAGAAGATTCTGAACTAACTAATGTATTCAATGGGATACTATTATCTTTATTCCAAATAGAACACATAGATAAAAAAACAGATTTTCTTGATTTTTCTTCCCCAGTGATCTTCTTTTGTAATTCTATATCAATTATTGTGAAGAGATTTGGATTTTTTAATAATGAAGTGATTCCTTCATCACCAGATATTCTTTGTTTGTGTTCTTCTAATAATTTGTTTTTTAATTCTTCTTCTTTTTTCTTTATATCTTTCTTCTCTTTCTTCTTTTGATAATTTATACTTGCAAGTGCTTTCTTATAAGTATCTTCTCTGTATTTTATATTTTTTTCATTCCACCTTCCTATTTGTGCAGAAGCCATAATATTGAAAATTTCTTTCTTATCAAAGTTATACTGTATTAAAAAACAAACCAATGCCTGTTCTCCACCAATTGATAAATCATAACCTTCAAAATTCCCTTCATATAATTTTTTAACTTTTTCATCTTGCTCTAATATTTCCAAGAATTTCTTATTTAATTCTTTACTAAGTTTTTTATTATTTGTTTTTTGAATTGCTTTTTCACTCGGTTGCATTGATAAAATATTGTCTTTAAAATTAATGTTTTCTTCTGTATTATATTCAACAAATTTAGATATTTTTCCACCCTTTATATTTTGTGTCCCAGTAATTCTAATTATTCTTGGAAGATCTCCCACCTTATCTAACTTGATTTTTTCATTAGAATATTTTTGAATTAAATATTCATTATACTCTTGAATCTTATTTTCTATTTCTTCCCTGTTTTTATCATCTATTTTTATTTCAGGAATAGAATAAACTAATTGATAACCATTTCCAGACATTATCACACTTGGAATAGCTCCAAATTTTCTCTTAATATCTGAAACAATGTTATTAGTAACTGAAGAAGCTTCAATTAAATCTTCTTCACTTGCAGGTTTATTTTTACAATCAATATCTACAAAGAATTTTTTAACAGAAAGAACATCTTTTCCCTCTTTACAATTTTCTTTTCTTTCATTTAATCCGGCATATAAATTCTTTTTTCCATTTAATCCCTTAACCTTATTAACAAAATCTTCTTTAGAAAAAGTAAATATAACTTCTGCTTCTTTGGGAAGTGGTTTAAAATTCTTATCTAATGCTAAAGCTCTTATCTCTGTTTGTTTTTGGTGGTCTAATAGATCATAAAACTTTTCAACTGCTTCAATATTCATATTCTTACTTGCTTTATGTTTTTCCCATTCTTCTTTTAATAAATCTTTCATTCTCTACACCTCCAGAACCCCTTAGGAGATTTAGGTAAAAGTGGATCAGTAATTCTTTTAGTTTCTCCTAAGGGATAAGAAACAGAAGCCGAAGCTTCTGCATATGAAATCTCCAATTTTTGAATGTCTTTGATTGTCTTGCAGTTCTTTTGAATATGATTAAAACTAATTTCCACTTTCAACCACCCAGATTGCAGAAGTATCACAAACCAAAGCTTTTGCAATTTTTATTTTAGTTTCAAGAATAGGATCAACTTTTTGATGTTCAATCATATTGATAAATTCAGGAGTAAAACCTACCTCTCTTGCAAGGTCTGATTGTGTCCAACCCTTAGCTATACGAAGCTCCTTAATATTACATTTATAACGATTTATAGGGGTTTTGAAAAAAATAGGTTGTTCTACTACTCCCTTAGAA
>Ga0207997_1001880_pt1 | contig 10725 bp, 14 predicted proteins | sample AntAceMetag02UKN_FD_184777 | JGI IMG/M metagenome (GOLD analysis project Ga0207997, IMG submission 184777) | Saline lake microbial communities from Ace Lake, Antarctica - Antarctic Ace Lake Metagenome 02UKN (SPAdes) (version 2) | ecosystem: Environmental > Aquatic > Non-marine Saline and...
AATGCTTAAAAGATTGTAAAGAACCTTGTGATATTAAATAATCTTTTAGTAAAATAAATATGAATAACTTTATAAAAGTAAAACTTAGAGATAAAAGAATAGAGGCAGTTAAAGAGAGATTACTTAAAGACCCTAATTACTTCTCAGAAGGAGATTTAGTTTTAATGACAATGCACAATCAAAGTATTTTAAACGATAAGTTAGATAAATTATTAAAGAAATAAATGTATGGAATTATCTAAACAAATAATAAGCCTAGAGCTTTCTATGATATTAATAAAGGTAGACGGTGGAAACATCTAAAATAAACTTATGCAACATACTGGATTAAAATTATCAAAATTACTAGCAAAAAATGGATGTAAATTAGAAAGTGAAATGTATTGGTCAGATACTATAGAATTTGTTAAGCAAAAGAATGGCAAATTAAAAATACAAAATGTAGGATTTAAGTTAAAAAAATTTCCAAGTAAAGAAAAAGCATTTATTGATTCAGAACATTATAGAGCTTATGATTTATTGTGGGATATATCAATAAAATATGCTAAAGAGTTTTTTGGGAATAATAAAAATGAAATAAGTTATGTAACTGAAACTCTATTATTATTTTTACAGGAAAACAAAATCAAAGAAGCAGAAGATTATATATGGGAGCATTGTAAATTCAATAATAAGGAGAAATAGCTAATGAGAAACTACGCACGGAATTACCATCGCCAACAAGAAAGGAAGAAGAAAATGACTAGAATTATCTTCTGTGGAAACTGTCAAAAGTTGAACATAGGTGATAACTGGATTACAATCTCACCAGTTCATCTAGCTGGCTTAATCAAAGACAGGAAGAATACGGTAACTAAAACTACCTGTCCTGTCTGTAAAAAGAGAAAGAGATTAAGCGAGCTTGAGGAGGCAAGCAAGAGTTGTGGTGTTTGCGGGATTGAGTAGATGTATGGATGATGTATGGGAGATGTATGGAATGTACAAGTTACCTTTAAAACTTGTAAAAACAAAGGGGTTTTCGTACATCAAATGTATAGGTAGTGTATAAGTTGTTCTTTAAGACCATGCCAACGAAATGGTTGTGTATAACTGGGGTAAGTACACAATGTATTTACCCTTAATTTAAAAATTATTATTAAGATAAAAATATGAAAATTTATAAAACACAAGCAGAAGTAGAAGCAGATATTAAAGATGGAATGTTAAATATTGATGGTGATGTTAAATTTGAATGTTCAATTTCTATTAAAGCATCAATTAACGCTGGGTACATTGACGCTGGGGACATTAAAGCTGGGAACATTAAAGCTGAGTACATTAACGCTGAGTACATTGACGCTGGGTACATTGACGCTGGGGACATTAAAGCTGGGGACATTGACGCTGGGGACATTAACGCTAGGAACATTAACGCTGGGGACATTAACGCTGGGGACATTGACGCTGGGGACATTGACGCTGGGAACATTAACGCTAGGAACATTAACGCTGGGGACATTGACGCTGGGAACATTAACGCTAGGAACATTAACGCTTGGGACATTAACGCTGGGAACATTAACGCTAGGAACATTAACGCTGGGGACATTTTATATTATGCATTTTGTTGTGTATATAATTCAATTAAATGTAAATCAATTAAAGCTAAACGAGATAAACATCAAGAACCTATTTGTTTAGACGGAAATATTGAGTACAAAGACGAAGAAGAAACAGTCCAAATTAAAATATATAAAAAATCTCTAGACGCTTTAAAAGAAAATGGGATAGAGGTTATTGAATAGTTCTTTAAAATGGGTGTAAGATAACTACAAAAAGATGGACAATCTTACACCTGTTATGGGAGGCTCGTATTAAATATAGCCAAGCTGTGGTGGGTTTGGCGGTACTGGAGTGATGCGAGCCTTCCAGTAATTTTTAAATTAATAAGTTAAATATGACAAAAGCAATCTTAAATGTAGCGAAGTGTTTTAATAGAATGGGTATGCCCCATGCTAATGAGTTAGACGTGGATTATCAACACCGTATTAGAAATAAATCATACAATAATAGAATGGAGGAGTTGGATAATGCTTGCTTTGATATAGTAAAAGACACCTGTTAAGGTGTCTTTCTTTTTAGATTAATAATTTATTAAAATCTATCGCATTACGAGGTTGGAGTTTTCCATCCCCTTTTTTTTGCATTATAAAAGCATTGTTACGTTCTTTTTCAGGAACTTCATCTTCTTCTATTTTAGTCATTCCGTTGTCTGTAAGTTCCCAAAGACCTCTCTTATAATCTCCACAGTTCTCTACTAATAAAACATATTCATGACCTTCCTCTTTTAGTTTATTTATCTTTTCTTGATTAAAGATTGTGAGCTTTTTTTTTAACTTGATAGAAAAGACAGTCCCATGTCCTAGAGGATAATTCCACGCCACTTTCTTATCAAAAGGTTCGTAGGTATCAAACAGTCCATCATACTTACCATCTTCAAAATAATCATTAGCTACTGCGTGTACTTTACGTTTCCAACTAGCAGGATATATACCATCTATAGCACGACCATAAGGGGCTACTGATGTTTGAACAGGAGAGTAAAGTTTAGCGTTATTGTAGTTTGCTTGGCTTACGCTCTCATAGTTAAACTCAACGAACTCTAGTAGCTTCTGACCTTGCTCTATAAGGCTCTGTGGCACTCTCTGGTAGTAGTTACTCCAACCTTGGACATAAGGGTAGTCTGACTCTGGTACTAGCCCATATTGGCGTACAGTGTGTGCTACCTTTTTAAAATTATTACCTGACCAAGATGTTTCTGATAGCTTGGCGATATAACGGTCTGAGAAGTTACTTTTAGTTCCTATAAGATTAAAATGTCTAAAGATTTTAACTATCTCTTTTGTGTCTTCGTCAGCTTCTCCTTTATTAACCATATATACCATTTTATTTAAAAGAGTTTCCTGACAGTTCATGTTTGAAAATGTCACGCATGCCATTGTTTCAGTCCCTTTGTTCTGTTTTTCTGGTTCTGACCTAAACTTTTTCCAATTCTTATCAGCACAAATGACTGTTTTAGCAAACCCTAACTTACCTAATTCATCAGGATTATGCTCGTAGTCTTCTAATAAAACTTTATGTTGTTTAAAACCCCTAATACCTATTAAGTGTAGGAGTCTGTTTCTCCAAAGATATAGTTTGTTTATCATATTTTTCTTCTAGTTTATTAATAACACCTTTCTCACACTCTTGTGAGCAGGTATCTACGCATTTAAAAAGGATTTGGTCGTATACCATAAAGCCACCTATCATACCTATAATGGTTGATATAACAATAATACCTACTACTGCACTTATAATTAAGATACGGTATAATATATTAAAGGTACTTTCTTATAACACCCCACATAGTCATTAATCCTGCACCAACCATAGCTAGGGTATTAATTATAGTAGTTAAATCAGCTTCTGCTATATTTACTTCATAGTATTTACCTATAAAGATAACAGCTGGGATTAGCCAAATCCCTAAACTCTTTATCGTTAAAGATAGTTTGGTAGGGTCGGTTGAACTGCCGAGCATTGGGTGAATTTTCATAAAGTTTATTTTATTGAATTAGTCTTTTTAAAAGCCACAGCCCAAATTTGTTTTATAGTTAATACAATTATACAACTAACTATAACGCCCCAAAGCCATATATTTGCTTGCTGAAAGCCACTAATTTTATCTATATTATGATTTATATCAGTAATATCTCTTTGAATTAAAACAACATCGTCTCTAATTTCTCCCATTTCAAAGTTTTGAACTCCAATATGGCACGCATTTTGTCTTGCTAATGACCAGTTATCATCTATTGCTCTCTGGTCGCAGTTGTAGTTTTGTACTTCCATAGTTTTATTATTTAAAGAGAGGGGACTCTTTTGTAGTATAGGTAGCTCGTTGGCTAACCAATTTTATGTTTTTAGCCCCCTCTTTATTTAAAAATCTGATATTAAAGTTGCTGTGCCTCCTGCTAATCCTCCTCCACAACTATCAGCTAAGGTCGGTACGTCTGCATTATAAGTAGCACTGTTTACATTAGTTAAATCATTATCGTTAGAGGTTTCATCTAATAAATCATCTTCAAATTTCCAATAAGCATTAAGGTCTGTTTCATCTCCTACGAGTTGGCAATCCATATTAGCAATTATTTCAGCTTCAGATAAAGCTTTACCCCAAAATCTAAAATCATCCATTCTTCCGTCAAAATAATACTTACTAGAACCAACTAAATCAGCAGTATACATTCCCATCATGAAGAGAGCAGTTGAAGTATTTAAAGAAGTACCTGATACAGATTGAGTAGAACCTTGTTGTGAACCATCAATATATAATTTGTACTCTTGAGCAGTAAAATCTACCGTTATTGAAACTTGATACCAGGTAGCTAAGTCAGGGTCAAAATCTATTAAAAAACTTTCTTCTCCACTGTTTGTAAATAAGATAAATCTAGCTTTAGAAACTGAACCTGTTTCGTACATAAAGAATTGATAACTTCTTTGCGCTCCGTCAAACTTTCCAAATAATCCGTTGTAAGTAGATGCAGAATAAAGACTTTCCCACTTTGCCCAAAACTGAACTGAAAAATCACTTGTTACACCAAGCCCTGTCTGATTAGCATCAGTAATAGTAGCCATTTGAGTAGAACTTGCTTCAAAATCAATGGACTTAGTATTAGCCGAATAAACAGGACTAGCTAATCCTATTAATACAATTAAAATTGTTATTATTATTTTCATGTTGAACTTGCTATATCATTTATTTTAATCCAATCGTGTGATTCTTTTTCGCTCTCTGAACCTACTCCATAAGAACGCTCATAAATAGCTCCTTCTCTTTCTTGTATTTCAAATGCTTGCCAGCCAATAGAGCCATCAGGGTTTTCATATTCATAACCCCATAATTCATTCTTGTCTTTCTTTTCTTTCTTTATCCTTTTGTATTTTCCATTAACTATTTCATAGGCTTCTTCTTCATCTTCTATTTCAGTTGGTGTTTTAATATCAACTTCTAAAGACGTACTCGTTGCAATATCTCCTCCCATTGGTTTTTCAACACAACCAGTTAATAAAAAGATTAATAAAATTGTATATATTATTTTCATATTTTTAATCAGCATACCTTCCATGTATTGTTTCGGAAGATGATGCAATAAAGAATGTCATAACATCTGTCGCTCCTAATTCTACATCTAAGGTAGGCTTTCCAGCACTTCCCCAGGTTACTTCTGTTGGAAAGGTAAGAGTGCGTGTACCAGTGCCGTCTTGGCTCACTACAAAGGTTACTTTTGCACCAAGTTTATTATCATCAAGATTACTAAATGCTAAAGTTCTGTTTCCACCTAAGGTTACATATTGAGTATTACATTCGTCCCAATCTACAGTAACAGTCGCTCCGTCAGTGAGTTCTTTAGAACAAGACTTAGCCATTCCTTGTATGTCTAGTTTAGAGTCTGGTGTAGTAGTCCCAATACCGAGGTTGCCTGAACTATCTAAAATCATATTATCACTCGCACTTGTCCTAAAAGTAATTTGATTATCAGTTTCAAAATCTATGTCATTATCTGCGTCTCGTCCTATGCTGTTCGCACCGAGAGTAATATCTCCTCCCATTGTAAGTCCTGTAAGAGTGCCTAGAGAAGTTATAGCTCCCTGTGTAGCTTCTGTGGTCGCCGTATCTGGGGCTAAACCTGCGATAGTAAGGACTGTATCAGCTTCAATAACATTACTCGCCGCCGCCAAAGTAGCACCTGTAATTACACCACCATCCATTTTAACGCTTTCAACAGTTACTCCGCTAGAGGCTGTTAACGTAAGTTCATTCGCAGCACTTCTTTCAATAGAAGCGTCTTGTCCTAATCCGAAGTAAAGTTTACCAGCATCACCTATATAAGCGTTTAGCCATTCTTTAGCCGTTGAGCCTAGACTGTTAGTGTCTTGAGTATCTGAAGATAAATCTACTGGAATTGCTACGGATTCAATGTTGCTTAAATTGACATTTGCACCACTACTAGCACTAGCTGAATATACAAGTCCATTAGTATCTATATTAAGAACTCCTGCTGTAGTTGTTCCAAGATAAAATTCACCATTTATTAAAGATTTACCGCCTCCACCTACATCATCAACCCATAAAGAATAATTTGCATCTGAAGCATTTGTAGTAGTAGCTGAACCTTCTATATAAACAGTAGCTGTATTAGTAACTGTAGAACCACCAACATTTATAGTTGGAACATTTACCGCTAAACTAGAAATTAAATTATGATTGCCTGAACTTCCTTCACTCCAACTTCCAGATATAAACATTAATGCACCTGAATAATTAGTAGTCAGTGTTGTGCTATTATCATCTAATAAGAATTTACTATTACTACTTGAATTTGATAATTGATTTGTAACAGAAAGTATTGAACTTGAGCCATCTAATAATATAGAATCATTAACCACTAATTCATCTGAAACTTTTAAATTATTTGATGTCGTAATTCCCGCAGTAGCAGTGATAGTTAATTCATTGGCGGCGTTTCTATGAATTGAACCATCCTGTCCTATTCCAAAATATACTTTTCCTGTATCTCCAATATATAGATTAGCCCATTCAGCGTTAGTAGTTCCTAAGCTATCTGTGTCTGCTGTGTCTGAAAGTAAAGAAGTATTTATTTGAACTGATGCTAAATTATCTAAAGCTGTAGTTGCTCCTCCCCCTCCACTATCTAAACCTAAAGTTGATGTTGCTACATATTCTAAATTACCTGAATAATTTGTAATAAGAACATCACCGTTAGAACCTTTAGTTAATCCAGCAACAACATTAGCTCCGTTAGAATATAAAAGGTCTTGGTCTGCGTAAGTTGAAGCAAAAGTAGCTGTAGACCAGCTAGGGGCAACCGAAGAACCAGAACGTAGTATTTGACCCGCGGTAGCTGTTCCTGCTAATACTTCCATACTATCTGCATCTGTGTAGACTATTCCACCGTTAGAGGCAGTTAGGTTCTTGTTAGAGCCACCATAAGTAAGACTGATAACGTCTGCTTCCCACGCTCCAGTTCCAATCGTTCCTAGAGTGGTTATATTAGTATTACCAATCATTGTAGAGCTGGCTGTGTTTATAGCGTCATAAATAGCCCCTGCAGTCGCTAGGACTGTAGTTGCTCCGTTAGTTATTGCTCCTGTGTCTACATCTACACTAGCTCCAGTTAAAGTTAAGAAATCATCAAAAGTCAAAAGACTGTCTACCGAGAGTAATTGGTCAGTTAAAGATAAATCTATTGTAGTTGTGTCGCTTATCGTAAGGATAGAATGATGAGCTGAACCTGAATGAATAGCGTCTATTGTGATTGCTCCTAAAGTACCTCCAGCTTCTCCTGCTACTGGAATTGTAGAAGTAGAAATATATCCGACTGTTCCGCCAGTTACTCCTAAGAGTTCACCTGGAGTTCCGAGAGCAAGAGCAATCGGGTCAGTAGCACCATCACCTACCAAGATTGAGCCGAGGGCGGTTACATCTAATGGAGTAATAGCACCTGTGCCTGAACCGAGAAGAATGAAGCCGTCATCTAAAGATACTGCTCCAGTTCCACCATAAGCCACGCCTATTGTAGTTGAAGCTAAATCCCACTTGTTATTAAAAGTAGCCCAGTTCGCCGCTGACAAACACCCCGCCTGTAAACCCGAGGCGGCGTTACAAGTTGCCACCGAAGCCGTATCTCCTATAACTGACATTGGTTGTGAAAAGACTATCGGTGCAGTAGCCGTTAAAGAAGTAGTCGCTACGTTAGCAAACTCATTAGCTGATGTGAAATAAGGAATATTACCAATTACTGCGTCTGTAGAAGTAGAAAGCCCACCGAATGTTAATGTTCCTGTTTCGGTTATAGTTCCTCCTAAGATAGGAAAGGTTGTTGCAATAGAAGTTACTATTCCACTACCTCCACCAGCGGTAATTCCTAAAGTTGAGGTAGATACTACATCATAAGTACCATTACCATTTCCCATTAAAACATTTCCAAAAGCAGGATTAGTAGAAGTACCAGTACCACCACCACTAGGATATAAAATAGTCGCACCTAAATCTTGTGCAAAAAGATTATAGCCAAAAGCTAATACTGTTATTAAAGCGATTGTAAAAATTGATAATTTTTTCATATATTTAAAATCTTAAGTCGTAGAAAAGAACCTCCCCAGCTACAGGAGCTACTAAAAATGAAACTGTCTTTCCGCTTACTGTGTAGTCCTCAGTTATTCGTTGTCTTGCACCTCCACGATAAACCTTTAAAGATGTAAGAGGGTTAGGTACTTTTTCTATAGTAAAGTCTTTATTAATTCCATTTTGTGTTCCTACAAAACTTTCGTCATCTAAGATATGTCTGTCCATGTGAATGTATGAAAATCCTCCTCCACCTTTTCCTAATGGGCGTTCTTCTAATTTTCTTAAAATACTCCTAAGACCTCTAATAGATGATATGTCTGGTCGTTCTTCTCCTCCTAAAAGCTCAAAGGCATCTCTAATTTCCTGACTCATTGTAGGTAGGTCTTTTTTAAGTTCTTCAATGGTTGGTATCTTGATATTTTCTAAAACTTTTTGAACGATAACTTCTTCATCAGCATTAAGTCCGTCTATTCCGTTCGTTATTCTAGATACAAAATCATCTATTTCTTTATTTTTGTTATCAAAAGATTGAGTCATTCTAGCTATCTCTTTTTTAACTATTTCTCTAATCTCTGTCTTTGTAATCTCATTATCAGAGTTCATCTTATCATTAGAGTTCTTAGAGGTTTCAATCATCTTTCTAACGGCTTCCATCAGTTTGGCGTCAGACTTCTTAACCGCCTCTGCTAACTTTTTAGCCATAGTCAAAAACTTCTCTTCGGTAAGCCCGTCTGAGTCCATGAGTGAAAATAGTTTTGCTAGTTTTTGTTCGTTAGTTTGTTTAGGCATATTATTTAATTGATTTAATTTTAGGTTTTCTCTGCTCGTAAGTATTAACTCCTATACCTAAACTTTCTAATATAATTGAACTCATAATAGGTGCTGAATTTTTACTATCTAATAATTCTTTAGCATTTTGGACTGATAAAGGAACTGTTAAATTTCTTAAAATTGATGTAGGAGTTATTTCCTCTCCTGCAAAATGTTCACCTTTCCAAATATCTCTTAAAAGTCCTGCCGATGGAGATAATTTACCTTCCCAAAAATCTTCAAAAACATCTAAAGCAGTCCGTTGTCCAAACTTTCCTTCTGTTAAATTAGTCCATTTTCCACTTGTACTCTTTTGCCAAAATCCCCATTTTCCATCGTGAACAGTTGGAGTAATACGAGAAGCTAACACTGCAAGTGAACTAATACCTCCAGTCACATCAAATCTTGTATCACCTATTTTAATCTTTCCAAAATCAGAACTACGAGGGTCTGTTTCAACACTTCCAGGATGTAATAATTCAGCCGTGGCTAATATACTTGATATTCCACCTACTATCTTTAATATATTTTTAGCTGATTGTTTTTCAGCAAAAGTCATTGTTTTACTCTTAAAAGGGAACTTTAAAAGATTTTTAGTACCTCCAAAAAGAGTGTCCATATTTGATTTTAAAAATCTAATTGAAAAGAAAGTAGAATTTATTTCTTTTCCAAATACTCCTAATTTTCCAATAGAACCACGACCTGTCATTGAATTTATAAGTTTACCAATTCCTTCCATTTCTACTTTATCAAGAGTATTAACTCCTTGGTCGTTTGCTAACTTAATATACTTGTCGCCTAAATCAGCTCTCATTCTTAACGCCGCACCAGAAAATGCACTTTCAGATGCTTTAAAAAGTCTACCAAATCCAGGTATTCTCTCTGGTATAGAAGTAGGGAACGCCTCTTCAGTAATATTAGTAACATCTAATTTAGCTATATTATATTTATTATTTATAGCATTAGGGCGAGAAAATACATCTGCCTTAATAACGTCCATTGCATCTAATCCTACTAATTCTTTGCCTATATCTTTAAAAGATTTTGCAAAGTTTTTAGCCCATATTGTTGGACTTGTAAATAAAACTTTAATACCCTGTCTTCCAAAGAAACTATTATCTAAAGTAGCTAACATTGATTTAGTAGCACCCGAAAATTCAGTAATAATCTTACCTGGATTTCTTAAATAATCTGCAACCCACTCTTTAACTGACGGAGTTCCTTTTTTTAATTCCTGTAAATAGTTTTCAAATACTACCTTAGACATTCCATATTCAAGTCTTTCAGGACTTCTTATTGGAGAATTATCTGGTATTTTAACAAGATTATCTTCAATATTTTTAGCTAAATCAAATATCTGTTTTGCCTCTTCCTTAGTAACATCTACATTCAATTTCTTAGATGCAAGGTCTTCTAAAAATTCATCTGCTTCTTTTGGACTTAATACATCTTCTAAACGATTTATTTTAGAAATAATATCCGTCTTAGCTCGTTTACTTATATTTCCAATCTGTTTAGCCCAAGTTATCATCCCTGCTTTCTGGTTTTTAAGAAGAAGTTTACTTTCAAACAATGCGTTTATATTTTTAGCGTTTCCTTCTCCAAATTGTTTAAAAAACTCCCTGCGTTCAACACTTGTCATATCAGCAAGTTTAGCAGGATTTATTTCTCCGCTTTTAAGTTTTGTTAAGAAAGCATCAGCTTCTTTTTTTATCAGACACCAAGCCATATTTTTTTATTAC
>Ga0207997_1001881_pt1 | contig 10724 bp, 5 predicted proteins | sample AntAceMetag02UKN_FD_184777 | JGI IMG/M metagenome (GOLD analysis project Ga0207997, IMG submission 184777) | Saline lake microbial communities from Ace Lake, Antarctica - Antarctic Ace Lake Metagenome 02UKN (SPAdes) (version 2) | ecosystem: Environmental > Aquatic > Non-marine Saline and Alkaline...
TATTTCGCGTCTGTTACTGGATCTAAGAAGATGATGAATGCTACATACTGGTTCTCTGATGTTAAGGGACAGGTTGATTTCACCATGTATTATCGGCCTGGTGGGTATCCATACTGGTCTACAATGACATCCGGAACGATCAATAGTGATCCTACTGGAGAGAATCTACCATTCAGGATGCTATCAATAACAGCAGAAGAGGCTGGATCGGATGCAGTATTCGGTGAATTACTTGATTCTGGAGAGAACTTTGAGTTCTGTCTTGAATGGACAGGACATGCTCAATTGGATCTATGTCATGTAGAAGCAGAAGAACAAACTGTTGATAAGAAGCATATTGCTGATACTCTTGATGGGACAGCAAAGCTTGCTGCTGCTGATACGTTGCAAGTGGAACTTAATAACTACGAATACAGGGTGGTCTGATGATATTTACTCTTGCAGATGCCAGAACGTTTTGTGCCGAATACGTTGGGAATGGTGTTGGTCCCACTCATTCGAGTGTGCTCACTACGCTCAATGAAAGCTCAATGCTGGTCATGAATGACGACAAGTTGTGGAAACACACTGTTCAAAAGATCCTGATTGCCACAAGGCATAACACGGTAGCGATGCCACATAACGTCGAATCAGCTATTGGTGTAGCTTCTTGTGTGAGTCCTATGCGTATTCATGGCATGGGTTATGAGTTCCTTGAAGGTGGACCAGGTGTGTTTATCAATGGGAATTCGATAAATGCTCATGATCTCAGTGATCTTGGTGATGGTCATCCTACGTTCTATCCTATTGGCAAAGAGCCAATGAAGATTGCAGCATTCTCTACAGAAGCCGGCGATGTTGGTAAGGAGATGAGAATTCGTGGTTATGACAATATGCACATGGATATTCTCCCGAAGGCACCCGGGGAAGTTATCAAGATCCAGCAATGGAGAGCAGGCGTCGAAGGGGATATCGATTACGACTCATTCACTCTGAGTACGAATTCATTCCTAGAAATACAGTCAATCATCAAGGATGTTACAGCAGGACATGTGACTCTCATGGCCTACGATGAGACTAATTATTACGTCTTCATCCTCGGTAAGTATCTTCCTGATGAAATACAGCCAGGTTATCGTCGTTACTTAATCACCGGGACTACATGTGATAAAGATGCTGATCCGAAGTATATGACATTCCTTGTGAAGATGAGATATGTCCCACTGAAGTATGAGTCTGATGTTCTTCCTATCCAGAACCTCATTGCATACAAATGGTTATGCAAATCGATCCATATGACCAATGAAGGTGATCTTGAAGGTGGCCTTTCTTACCGCGGCATGGCAGAGCGTGAGTTGAATATGCAACTGCAAGCAGATCAACTAGGACAGGATGGCGTGGTAGACTTCACTCTTTCTGGCTACACAATGAAGGCATCGAATGAGAGTGTCATATGAATGACAAAAAGAAAAAGCCTCAAGATCCTGAAGAGTTCGGTAGTGACAAAAAGAAAAAGCCTCAAGATCCTGAAGAGTTCGGTAGTGACAAAAAGAAAAAGCCTCAAGATCCTAATGAAGCTGGACGGATCGTAGATCATGGAGCTGAGAGTACGGCTTTAGCTCAAGAAGAGTTCGGTGAAGATACTCCCGGTGGATCTGATGCTGATTGGGATATCGAACGTAATCTGGAGCTTGAGAGTGCTGGCGGAAAAAGCACCATGTCTTACGACGACTTCGTGTACGGATGGGATGCAGCAGATATAGGCAGAGCACCTACACAGGAAGAATATGAGAACTGGATCCAGCATGGTTCTGATAGTAGTAATCTTTATGCTGAACTTCGACCAGGCTCAACTCGTACAAAGGAGTTGAAGGAACTTACAGATGGGACAGAGGCTTACGTCTATAGCTTTGGTGATGATGATCTTGATCTGTTAGGAGACTCGGAACAGTTCTCGCAGCAGTTCGGTATTCAAGAAGGTGAATTCGTTGTTCTTCCTACCGATCAGGCTATTGATGATGATGTTTTCACATTAGTCGAATCGAATGAAAATGGAACTTCTACATACATGAAGGTAGAAGGTTCTGAGTGGTATGAAGAGGAATTCTTCACTTATGTCGTGATTGCTGCATCGATGCTTGCTGCTCCGTGGGCTATTGGTGCGATAGGTGGCATTCTCGGTGGAGGTCTTGCTGGAACCATAGGTGCTGGTGCTATTTTTGGTGGTATCCAGAGTGGACTTGTTGAAGAGACTACTGGTGGAGACTTCCTTGAAGGTGCTGGAGAAGGTGCATTGAAAGGTGGTCTTACTGCTGGTGTAGGTGAATTGTCAGAAGGACTTGGAAATGTGCAACGTGCTGGACTTTCTGCTGGTTCAGACTTTGCTTATGAACTTGCTACTGGTTCTGATCTTGATGAGGCGTTTGAGAGTGCTTTGATCAGTGGTGCTGGATCGTATGTGGGATCAACAGTTAATGATCTTACAGGTGGTTCTGATATAGCTAATGCTCTTACAAGCGGTGCCATACAATATGCAAAGACAGGTGATCTGAAATCTGCGCTCGTGCAAGGTGGACAGTCTTATGGTAGGTCTTTGTATGGCAACACCGGCAAAGAGAGTGGTAGCGAGTTTGGAAAGAAAGCTAATAACTGGATGAAAAACCTTAATAAGAACAAGGCCAAATCAGCGTAGGAGAAATATAATGGACACAACTAATGATACTGAAGGCACTCCGACTCCTGCTGTTGTAGATGATGAGGCTACTCTTACTGTTACGCCTACTCCTGTTGCTGCTCCTGCGATTGCAGAAGAGGCTATATTCTACGGTGAAGATACATTCGGTGAAGATTACAATAATTATGTTCCGTTAGAGATACCTGTTTCTTCCCCAACCATTAGCGATTCATTGCTTCCTGTGTCTGATGATGTTTTTGATCTTGATCCTGTATCTCCTATTGACTCAGTAGATGTTGGTGTTCCTGAAGAGTATAAGTCTACAGTGGATAAGTTTGTTGCGTATGGCACAGCTGTTGAACAGGGACTGAATCCGGTTATGCCTGCAGCTGGAGTTGCCATCAGTGCTAATGAAGCGATTAAGGCATTCGCTGATCCTGCAAGTGAATTGATTGCTAATATAACTGGTGGAATTCAGGACTGGTATAAAGGCGGTGTTGAAAGTGTTTCTGATAATCTCAGTGAAGAAGACATGTCTTTTGTTAAAAAGAATGTTACTGCTTCTGCTGATGAGAGAGACATGATTGTTGCTACAAATTCTGAAAGAGCAAAAGTTGGACTTGAAAACCTAACTCCTGAAGAAAGAGGAGTTGCTGTAAACAATTATAGAACAGAAAAAGTCAACAAAGCTGCTGTTGAGGCTACTACTAAGAATCTTTTTGGATGGTCTGACACTACATGGAAGGTTGCTCTTACTCTGGGCTCATATTTGTTACAGGCTGAACTTGCACGACAGCAGCTGGAATCACAGTATCGTATGACAAAAGAATTCCGTGAAGAAGATCGTGCATGGGAACGAGAGAAGATGGCTTTGAAAGAACAATACAGCGGTGGCGGTGGTGGCGGTGGTGGTGGTACCACTGTATCCAGACCTACCAGTAACGCATTTGGGGGTTAATCATGGCTATTACACAGTCAGACAGAAAAGCAAGAAGAGGATCATTTCTTGCGAATGCGACCACATATCTTGATCAAGTAGCTTCACAGACTCCTAGTGTCCCTGAACCAGCGGCAAACAATGCATTGTCTGTTACTGCTGCTCCACGCCCTAGTAACCTTGTTGTTCCTACTCTCGATCGGCCAGTTGATGTTCGTGGTGAAGACTTCGGTGCTCCTGGCTATGAGGCTATTGATACCTTTAGTATCCCTGAGTCTGAATTGATGGATTCACTGAAGGCTACTACGTCAGAGTTACTGTCTGGAGAATTGCCTGATGATGTCGTGGCACAGGTAGAGAAGCTATCAGCAGAGAAAAGTATCTCTACTGGTGTCTTTGGACAAGCAAGTGAGTTCTCTACAGCAAACGCTCTTGGTCTTACATCTCTTCAGATGGTTGAGAAGGGGTTACAAGTCGGTACTGCACTTACTGAGATTGAGACAAAATCTCTACTTGCTGAAGCAGATTTGAATGCTCGGATCAAACAAGGCAATCAGCAAATGGCCTTGAGCTTCAGTCAGCTTGAGGAAGAGACTGCACAGTGGCATGATAAGTTCCTTCTCTCAATGGAAGAGTTACAGCTAAGTAAGGATGGCGTTAACCTTGCTGCTGCTGAACTTGTGAGTAAGAACCAGCAACACACTCAGGCGTTGATAAATGAATTGATTGCGATAGACGCACAGTACGCAGTTGGCGATTTGCAAATGCATATTGATTCGTTATCTGAATATTTTGGTACAACCAATAAAGCTATTCTAATGCTTACCGGCATTAGCACAGGAGCATAGTATGAGCATGTATGAGCCATTTTCAATGTTAGATGTTTCTGGTATGACCACAGACATCATGGGTGTTATCTCAAGAGGCAAAGCGTCTGATAAGCAAGACGCTCTCATTGCAGATCAGCAACGACAGAACAAGGTTGCAGAAGATCGTAAGACAGCTGAGTTTGCGCATTGGCAGACACAGTTAGCAGAGAAACGTGCTGCTGAACGTCAAATACAACAGGCTGCACTAGAGAACCTCAATGTAAGCGTTATGAGGCCACTGAGCGACTACACAGAGCGCAAGAAGTGGGGAGATGTCATATCCCTCAACGAGCATGTTGTGAACACGTACAGCACCTCTAAGGCTGTTGCAGACATGAACAACGCAAGAGCGCATGGTGATGCAGAGCTTGTCAGTCAGATCAGTAAGGTTGTTGCTGGACAGAATCAGATGAACAAGCTTGTTCCACAGATCAAACAGGTGATGAGTACTACATCGAAATGGATGAATGATCCGTTGATAGATGGTGCTGATGTCTGGACTCATCGTGCTGGTGATTTCGATTCACAAAAAGATGGTAAGAAGACAGGAGCAAAGACACAGTTCTCTTTGACTGAGATCATGAACTCTGCTCGTGCCGGTAACGATGAAGACAGCAAGGCTGCAAGACGTTGGATTATTGCCAATACTGATCAGGAATCCAAGGCTTCAAATGCAAGTAAGTTCGGATGGCAATACATTGAAGATCCATTGTTCTTTGACCAGGCACAGGTCATGCTTACTGATTCTCCTGAACACAGGAGATATGCTGCGCGTTCATTGGCAGTAGAAAAGGATTCTATTCTTCGTAATGTATCAAGAGAGGATGCTAAATCTCGTGTAGATCGTAATGACGAGAAGTTCAACGAATGGTTGAAGATACATCCTGATGGCAATAGGCAAGTGTTTGATTCTAATGCAGCCCAGCGTGATCCTATTCTACGAGCAGAACAAGCTGTGTCTACCGCGTTGACTGCTGATAATAAGATTAGTCAAGAAATGCTTGGTGCTGTTTACGGAGATACAATTCTCCAAGTCATGTCAGAGCAAGGGCAGAAGATCACACCTGAGATTATTACAAAAGCATACGGTGATGGTGGTCTTGATATTCCACAGCATGAAAACGATGTGGCTAGACGCAAAGTAATATTGGACGTGATGGTAGGCGGCGTTCCAATGCCAGAAGAATATGTTTCCGCTGTTAATTTCGATCCAGGGTCTGTTGCGTCTATTCGTGATGCTCTTCATAATAAGTTGCAAGACCCTACTGTTTCAAAAGAACAGTACAATCAGATAGAGGTATATTTAGCTAAACTAGGTGATCCTAAATACAACTGGTTAAATGTCAGTCCTTATAACATGTCTAGTGGTGGCGAATCTGTTTCTAAAGAAGAGCGACAACACAGACGTAAAGGTATAGATGTGTTTGCTCGTGCTGAATCATTAAAGTCTCTCATTGATGGCGGTTACAATGCTGATGTTATGCGTATGCTTGGTGGCGTTGATATAACTACATTATCAGATGTAAGTTCTCTTTATCCTGAACTAAAAGAGATCAATGCACGTCTTGAAAAGTCTCAACCTGCTGTTGCTTTAACTGAGCGAACAGAATCCGTAGGTTCAGAACAGCGTAGAGTTAAGGCTGCAAATGAATTGATCGAAGCTCAGAACAAAGCCAAGACTAATTCTCTAAAGGCATCAGTTGATCTCACAAAGACTATGATGAGTCTTGGTAATGATGTAGATAATCCAGGCGGCGTATCTTTTACTTCTGTCAATTTGCAAGAACCGGTTAGCATGTCCAGTGGTAATGTTAGTAAGCCTCCTTCATCATGGACAAGTAGTAGGAAAATTGATGGATGGTTCCCGTTAACAGATGAGAGTGGTACGATGTGGGTTGATTCTGCTGAACATCTTCAGCATGTACAGAAGTATATGGCACAAGGGGAGTAAGTGAATGTCACTCAACATAAGCGAGTTTTTGAGCGAACCAGAAGCAGCAAATAGTACCAGTGTCAGCACATATGCCCCGATTCAGGATGCAACATCTCCATTGTCCGTAAATCAGTTTCTTGTTTCTACGAGCCCTGTTCAGAACACGATAGAAGGGTTTGAAGACTCGTGGCGTGGTCCTAAACCTACAACAGCGTTAAGCTCTATTGCTGGTGGATCCGATTATCTCAATCTAGTTAATAGTAATCGTATGGGACGTATGGGTTTCTTCGAATCCATGTTCGGCGGTATTGATGAACAGGACATCCCATTTGCCGGCGACTTCTTTTCTGCTGGTGAGATGTTGAACATTGGAAGCATTGTCAAACGGCTTAACAATGGCGAAACTGTCTCTGACGAAGATCTTGTGAAGTTCAATACCTATCTACAGACTACAGAACGTGCTGAGAATGCAAGTGCTCTCGGTAAGGTAGGAGCTATCACTCGTGGATCCGTTCGCTTTGGTGTTGAACTAGCTGCCATTATGGCTCTCTCTGCTGTTGGTGTTGGTGAAGCATTAGGAGCAGGTAAGATTACTGGTGAAGCTGGAGAAGCAGTTGCTAAGAAGGCATTCAAGAAAGGTCTCGCTGGAGTGATCCAGAGATATTCAGTAGGTACTGCTGCACAAGTAGCAAAGACCACGGCGATGAAAGAGGCATATGTAGGCACTGTTAATGCGATGGTCGGCAAAGTGCTAAAGAGTGGCTTTTCTAAAGGTGCTACAGACGTATTTGCTCGTACAAGCTTCGTGATGGCAGAGAAGGGTGTCAAGGGGATGTTGCTTAACCTTGCTCGCGGAACAGGTCATACACAGAGATCTATTGCAGAGAAGAAACTTGAAAACATTTTCCGCGGTGACGATGAGGAAGCACACAATGCCGTGATCATGGGTATCCTTGATGCACAGATAGAAACATCATCTGAACTTATGGGTGCAGAGATATTTGCTGGTATTGGCAATATCCTTACGAAGATTGGTGGCAAGAAAGCTGCTGATATTATGAGTAAGATCGTATCTGGATCTGCATTCAGACTCACTGCAAGCAAGTACGGTGTTAAGAGTCTTGATCAGTTTGCAGACATCGTTGGCAGCATGGGTGCCGGTGGTATTGCTGAAGAGTTTGCTGAAGAACGATTCGGTGGATTCATGAGAGGTCTGCTTGGTGTTCAGGGTGAGAATCCGAATGCGCTAATGAACGCAATTGACCAGGCTATTCCTGCTGGTTCTGATATGGGTATTGAGATCCTTGCATTTGGTCTTCCCGGTGTGATTGGTAAGACTGCTGCATATGCGTCCAGGTCAACACATCTCGGTGGCGTAGGGTTCAAGGCAGCAAGTGATAATGCCAAGGCTGTAAAAGAGCTTCGTCGTGTATCAGATGAAGTCGACAAGGGTGAGAAGATAGATGTAGTACTTGAGACATCTGCGCTCGTTCCTCTGGTTAAAGAGCAGGCTGCACTGGTTCGTGATAATCCTGAAGCACATAACACACTGAAGACCATGTTCGGTCTTGGCGGTGATCTACAGACAATGCTTCTTCAGCAAGAGAAGGGTGATCTTGTTAACCTGTATAATGTCGTACTGGACATCACTAAAGACGAAGGTGCCGCGGACAAGGCTCTTGGTAGGGCTATAGCGTCACAACAAGGGATCCGGACACACGGGATAGATACTGAAGAAGACGTTCGTCTGTTCAATGAACTTGAGAAGAAGAAGATCGTTACTCGTGAAGGTGATGCCTGGGTACTGACAAAGGATGCTGATTACACACAAGACATTATCCTGAAACTTGCAACGTCAGGTAAGCTGCCATTGCTTCTTGATGCTGCTGATATGGAGAATTCTGGTGAGATAAGTACAGCAAGAGAGTTTATTGACAGCACGAGTAAGCCTTGGGCTGAACTGGATAGTAAAGAGCGAAGCAAAGTAATTGATTCATTGTCTAATCGTTATGGAAAACGTGCTCGTGGCGATCTGTATGAAGACGCTGTTACCGTCGAGGACGTAAAGACGAAGTATGAAACCTTCCGGACACTCATTAACGGTATAGATGCACAACGAAACATGCCTGTTGCTGAAGGAGATGTCATAGTCCTGGCAAAGGATACTGAAGGTACTGCTGATAAGAAAGAGTACGTTGTAGAGGCTATAAACGGTAAAGAGGTAAAGCTGGAAGGTGAAGAGGGCCCTGTAGCGTTGTCTCATGTCCAGAAGGCAGATAGCGGTACTCATTATGTTACAAGCGGCACACTGATAAAGGGTACAGCAGCAGAGATCGAAGAAGGATTGAACGGTCATGTTATCCCGAAAGACACAAAGCCATATGTGAATAACGGTTCATACGAGAAGAATGTGTATCTGATTAAGAGAAACGCATTCAACGATAACAGCGGTAACATCTATACATCTCTTGATTCCAGTGCATTTGGTATGGCAGAAGACGTACTCGAAAGTTCCATGCGGCGTAAGAATCTTGCTCGTGGGATGGATGAATTCAGTATTGGTACAGAAGGGGAAGAGTTCTTCAATCAAGTAGCTGGATCTATCCTGAAGGCTGTGAATGAGATCGATGCTATTCCTAAGAAGAAGCGTACTCCTGTGCAGAAGAAGTATGTCGGACAGCTAAAGGATCTGGTATCTAACCTTTCTGGTGCTGAAGATATTGGTACTGATCTTACTCCACAAGGGAAGAGGATACGATTTGAGCTACTGAACAGCTTCTATCTGCTTCGTAGGATGGAGATTGATCCTTCAATTGGTGCCTCTCCTGAGTTTTATGATCTTATTATGTCTCTGGATATTCCTGATGCTGCATGGGAATTGCTGGATGCTAAGGTCCGTAGCGACCTGGGCAACTCACTTTACAGTAACTTCTGGCGTCTGGGTGGAATCAGGAAGCCCTCAGAGGACGTAGGAGCACTAGAAGAGATGGATGAGGGTGATAGTACCGGTGAAGAGGAGATAGAGCCTCCAGAGGTCGCTGGTAGCGTTGTAGAGCCTGTTGAAGATACAACTATGGAGCCTGTTGCTGAGCCTGCTGCTGAGATTGTTAAAGAAACTGTCCCAGAAACTTCTGAGAAACCAGCAACGAAAGAGGTAAAGCCTGTTGCTGAAGGTGAGAAAGCTACTGCTGCTGAAACATTTGATAAGGTAGAAGAGATCCTTGGCCTTACTCCTCGTATGAATAATGAGATAAAGAAGGCATTCAAGAAGAATACTGGCTGGTCTAATTCTGCTGAGATCATTGAGACCGACAATGTTCCGGACTATCTTGAAAATATCCAGATAGACAGTGAGGCTTTCAACAATATCGAACAAGGTATGGGTGAAGAGTATGAAGCCGGCGCGTTACGTTCTGCTGTAGAGAAACATCTTGAATGGATGGGTAGAACACAGGATGTCCAGAACCTTCTTGATGCTGCGATGAAAGGGATGCAGTTGTACCGTAATGGTATCGGTAGGCAAATGCTGTACCGGAAAGCGCATGAGTCTGATCCTTATCTTGCCAATGACTTTACTGGTAAGCAGAAAAGGATGTGGGGACAACTCACAAAGAATGAAGAGAAAGCTTTCGATGCTGTCCAGAAGACACTAGATGCAATGGGTGATGTGGATCCTATTTACAAGAAGTACATGGATTCTGCCCTGCACACATTCAAGAGCATGATCCGGATCCCTAATACATTTGTTGTAAAGACTGATGAGAAGAGTGGCAAGATCCTCAATGTGTATCCGAACAACAATGTGAACCGCACAAACATGATGTACCGCAGTGTCTCTAAGAAGATGTATCCTACTACAATGCTCAGGTCTCTTGGGTTAGATTCCATCATAAACTCTGGTCGTGAATGGGCTGTTCTGGATGGCGTCATAGGGCAACGTGCTATTGATGGTAATGAGACTACATGGGAAACACGTAACGAGATTGCTGAATTCCTATGGAACAAAAAGCCACACGAAGATTCATACTGGATGCCTGTAGGTAGGTATGGTGATAAAAACCAGATGGTCCTAGTCAAGATGCCAAGACTTAAAGGAGACAAGCTTAATAAACGTTTTGCTGATTATGTAAAGGATTACATTGAGTTCGATATGCCTGAAGACGCAAACGTTGATGGTCTTATGCCACATCCTACTGTAATTGATTCAAAGAACACTTCTCTGTTTGAGCAAAACCATATCCTGAATATGTATGCTATCGGCTCAAAGATATTTGGGCGTCCAGATACGTTCAAAGACATTGATGATATGAACAAGCGATTGAGCCAGGTATT
>Ga0207997_1001885_pt1 | contig 10720 bp, 13 predicted proteins | sample AntAceMetag02UKN_FD_184777 | JGI IMG/M metagenome (GOLD analysis project Ga0207997, IMG submission 184777) | Saline lake microbial communities from Ace Lake, Antarctica - Antarctic Ace Lake Metagenome 02UKN (SPAdes) (version 2) | ecosystem: Environmental > Aquatic > Non-marine Saline and...
TGAAAAGCACCTTTTTTACTATTCCAATCAAACCAATATTGTTGCTCCGTATGTGAACCAGTCTGCCCATAAAAAGTATAATAGAATGTTGCATTTGTATGCCCAGTGTTAAGCCATTCGAAACTATCAAAACCAATAATATGAGAACCATTTATTGTAGTTCCGTTATAATAATGAGTGCTTGTGTTATCCCCGTAGTCTACATATTCGGGTGTCTCAGTTAAAACCGTAAAAAATATAATATTATTTATTGTATAGTTAGCATTTATATCACCGTAATCTGGTACTGTTACATCATGAGATATATTCTGCCACATCCAAATATTTTTATATCCTGTTAATTCATTATCGAATCTGAAAGCAACATCTATATCATTATCTGGGTATTTCCATGTAATATTACAATATTGTATCTGTCTTATAATATTTTTAGAAGTATGGGGAGTAACCTCTAATCTACCATATTGGTTCTCCCAGGATACAGTATCTCCATCGATTACCCAATTATCACCTATTGGTTCATCTCCAACTGGTATAAGTAGTCCTGTTCCAGCCATCATAACCATACTGGATATAACACCGATACCAAGTATTTGTTTCTTATGTTTTTTTAAAAAAAGAGATAATTCATCTTTATATTTATGTATATCATACCCTAGTAAAAAGAAAAGAAGAAATAATAAAATATAAAGATAAAAAATCATATTTAATTCTCGTGAGTAATAGTCCAAGTTATCTCTAATGTATCCGCCGCACCTTTTACATAACTGATACTATCATCATAGAGCATCATGTCTGCGGTTGCTTGTGCAGATGCAACAAATAATCCGGCTTCCGTGAGTGTTGCGGTACATACCCCTGCTCCAAATGTTGCTACAACGACTACTTTATGCGAATCAGCAGCAGCCCCTTGTGTTATACTATCAATTTGTGTTCGAATTTCATCAACATGCGTTTTAAGATTTGTATCTGTTGCTACTCCGCCAGTGCTTGTTCCGCAATGTGCATAAGCAATTATAGCATCAGAACCACCAGCAAGAAGGTCTGCCATTAAATCATAATATAAATCGCATACTGTATTATGTTCACCTAATGACTCGTTATGCTCATGTTCATAATTTATGTTTCCATCTTCATCCCGACCCACATATTTTACGTGACCCATGATGTTTTTTCCTAACTTAATTTCTATTCCTGTCATCTTTATTTCTCTCCATTTATTTCATTTTTATCTTCAATATTATGAGTCCATTTATACAACTTTAAAGCACATTTATATACTTCAAAGAGTTCCATGAGTTCATCAAATGTTTTTTCTCTAACTTTAAGTTTTCCATCTCGGAAATGTGCAATAGCAGCACCATCGATTTTTATACCCGTAAGTTCATAGAACGCATGAGTATATGCGGACAACTGAAGAAACGCCTCTTTATATATAGACCGAGATGTTTTCCAGTCGATTATTACTAACCCACCATCTGTAAACTTTGCTTTATGCCCACGGACAAGATAATCATCATAGGTTGTATACATTCCCAAGTAATCTGCTGTACCGGCAAACCCATAGGTTTCACTCCATAATCTTTGTTCCGCAGAATGAACCTCTAATTTCGTGTTAATTTTGAAATCTTTAAATAGAATAAAAGAATCCTTTATCTCTTGCTCATATTCATTAATATCAAAATCTTTTCCAAGAAGATTCATTTCAAATATATGATGGGTTTTTGTGCCAATTATCTGACGAGTTTCGAGTATCTCTTTTGCTTTTCTCTCTCCGACTTTTGAATACCAAATAGCAAGCCCGTGTTTTGCTATTACTCCAAGAACGCTTGTCACCCTACTATATTTATGACCATTGAGTATATAGTATTGTTTGTGGACTTCGCAACTTGGTTTTTCTATCTTCCACTTGACCATTAATCCAAAGCAAGGAATCGAACCTTAAAAAACCATTCTTTAGAAAGAAAAAGAAAAGAGGAATTAACCTCTCTATGGGTTTACAATATGACCAATTGCGCCTAAATCTAATGCGCCAAAATCAGCCCACATGCGTAATACAACTTTTTGAGAACCACACTCTATTGGGTCATCATCGACTTTGAAGGTTGGTCTTTTACCCCATGCTTCTCCAATTGCTCTTGTTGGGTCAATCAATATTGCCATCTCTTGCGCACCAACATCGGTACATGCATTTGCATGACAGGATTCAATGACTTTGATATTACCAATTCCAGCAAGTTTCAAACCATCCATTCCGATGTTTGCAGCTATATAAGAAGGCATTTCAAGTCCATCTTTATATTTCAAAAAAGCAGCAACTGTTGGACTTACAATAAGAACTGGGTCTGCCTCGGAGAAGTATCCACCTGCTCTCATCGCAGCTTCAAGGTCTATAATCTTGTTATATAAGTCAACGGTGAATGTGCAGCAAGCCCCATATGTTCCACGTGACGCTGTACATGTTGCTGATGCAGTAAGTGATTCAGAATATACTGGCACAGCAGTCTCAAGTTCTGTATATATTGCATAATCAACACGTTCCATGGCTCTTGATGACATTGATTTCATTATGGCGGTCTTTATAACATCGCCAGCGGTAAATAGGTCTTCATCACAAAGAACTTTATAATCACCATAGGTTTCCATTGTAAGTGTGTATGTTGAAAACGTGTTTGATACACAACTTAGACAAGTACATGGTGCAGCTACTCCGAAATCTTTGCTTGGGTCTGAATGATTTATAACCCTAATCTGGACAAGTCCGCCATTTCCTTGCGTGAAATCTAATCCTTTAACAGTTATGTTCTTTGAAAGGAAATCACTCTTACAAATAACATCCATCCAAATCATATCTGCGAAATAATCAACATTCTCCCATGCGTCAACGGTATCTACACAACCGTCATCAGACTCCGTAAATGCGGCAACTCCCATATTTACATAATCTTCTGCGATATTTTCATATGCTTTGAAGACGTTATGCCCTCTTGCGGTTGTATATTTTTGTGCGAATCCAAATTCCTTTGGAACTTCAACCTCGTTCGTATTTTGTTCACCATTGGCATCATCACCAATTGGGTCTTCAACCTTTGGTGTCATCCCATATTTTTCCATGATTACTTCAACGCGTTCTTGAACCATTCCATCCAATTTTTCTTGGTCTGCCTTTTGCTTTATTTCTAATTCAGCTTGAGCAGCAAGTAACAACTTCTCTTCTTCCTCTTTTTTCATTGCTGAAATTTTGGAAGCAAGAAGTATTTTATATTCACTCTCAGCTTCTTCAATTGTTTGTTCTGACATTTTATCTCTCCATTTATATTTTTATTTTTTAAATTCTTTTATTCTCTTTTTTAATCTTTCCAGTTTTTCAACATCTTCCTTTGAAGGTTTATCTATGGGGATGTCGTCACCAGTTAATTCTACTACTGGAATATCACATACCCCAGTCGTGCTATCGCACTCTTCACCTTCCTTTGTAAACCCAGTGGAAATTCCGCAACCCGCAACTTCATCACATTTGCCTCTTAAACAGGTTGTAACAGCAAACGGAATCATATCTGACATTGCTATGACATAATCACCGTGTTTTGCTGAATCAGGTATAACCACACCAGACGGTATCTCTCTCTTATGAATTGCCTTTGCTTTATAAAAACCAAAGATACTGACATTTGGTGTTCTCTTCGCATCTTTTGAGATATTCATAAAGCTACTCCATGCTTGATATTTTGGTGACTCATGACTTATATGCATTTTAACTCTAACAGCATTTATATTTTCGTCATACTTTCCATCAGAATTATATCCAGTAATATATTCCATGTTTTCCATTGATGCCATACCAGCGGGGTACATTGTTCCAAGATGACTTATATCATTAAATGTTGAGTTCCATAGATGAGCGGTTGACCTTAACACATCAGACGCTACAAAAAGATTACCATAGAACATATCCCCAACCGCGGCAACCGCATCAACAACCGTATACGCCCTAATTGATTGACCATCGTTTTGAATCTCTGATACCATCTCTGACGTTGATATCGTTCCATCGCCTAATTCACCGATACCGATATTGCCAGATGTAAAAGAAATAGGCGCATAACCCATTGCTTCAAGTCCGGCAGCAATTTCTTCTAATACATTAGCTTTAACATTCATTATTTCACTCCATATAAATTTGTATATTTTTTAATTGTTTCCGCTTGTTTTTTTACAACACACGGCTCTTCCAATAAGCTACTCTCATGTCTAGGAATTGTGTTTTCAGCATATAGTTTCTTTGATGCATTAACGCCTTCTTGATATACATTTATATACCATTTTTTAGGCGGGAATGTAAACTCCAATGCAATATCACTTATTTCTGGGTTTCCTATTTTGTTTATGAGATAATAAAATTGATGTCTATATGCAGTATCATTTGTTCCAACCCATGTGCCAAACCATATAAAAGTTTTTGCGACTCGATGCATGAAATCATCTTTCATGCCAATTAATCCCATATCAACATTTTTCAATATATAAAGAGCTAATTGATTTCTGGTTGAATATGATTCAGATAATATTGCTGCGTATGTTGGTCTTTCTGACAACTTTTTTATTAAATATCTGATAAGATGCTCAAGCAAAAATGAATCTGTTCTACTTAAACACGGTTTTAAATCTATTTTTACCTTTTCATATTTTGTGAACCGCGTCAATAAACCCTCAAAAGCGATTTTCAATTGTTCATTGTTCACAGCTAAGAAAAACATAAATTCAAAAAGTTCTGGCATATATTTTTTTTGATAATTTGCTATTGTATTATCAGTAACAAAATCAAGCTGTTTAAATAAATCAATCAGTGCCGGTTCTTTTGTTTCTCTAAGATATGCAGAAATATTTTCTTTGGATGCCTTCTTACCTATCTTTTTACGAAATAGATTAATACCAAGACGAATTATGCGTTTTTCATGCTCACTCATCATTACATCCATATTATTTCTCCGTTTTATATGCAACGCGGTCTTTAAATTCTTGTTTTTTTCCCGGATTCCAAGCAGCAACCGGTCGCAGATAACCCACAACCCTAGAATAAACTTCGCACTTAGTTCTTTTTTGATTCATTTTTTTTCCTTATTGCTTTTTTAATTTCTTTGTCTATTTTTTTTAACTGCAATTTGTCTTCATCATTTAACTTATCAAATTCTTTCTCAAAGAGAACTTCTTCTTGCTCTTTCACTGGTGCTGTGCTTCTATGACCCGTTATCGTTTTATTCTCAGCCCCGCCTATAATTTTATCTACAAATGCTCTAAACCGCACCATCGTACTTACATAATCATCATATCTATGCTCTATTTGACCACGTATCAATACAAGGCTTTTTTCTAAAGTATCAGATTGCGTTCTAATATCTTTAACGACAGCCATATAATCATCTTCTGGCATGAACATATTTTTAGCGACTTGAATCTGAAGAGGTTGTTTCTTTTTCTCTATTTTATCCGCCATTATCCTCATGTTTTTAACGGTGATTGCTTTTTCCGCATAATCACGGATAAGCGCAGATACATTATTACTAAGTGTGAAAATCTCCTTCATTCTATTAGCGTCATCTTGACTAAGTGTTTGAGCCGGGAAATCATCATAAATTGTTTTTTCTTTCACAGCCTCTTTTTTCTTTGGTGCTGTTTTTTTACTTCTACTTCTATTACCCTTCGCCATTTTAACATCTCCCTTTAATTAATCTAAATGCTTAATGTCTTTGCGTTCTGATTCTATTTTATTTATTAAATCACGTATTTGAATTAATTGTCCAAACACAATTTCTCCGCTTTCCCAATGTGCGGCGTTATCAAGAATAACGTATATATCATTCTTTTCATCATGTGCAATTTCTGGACAACACGCATTTGGTCTATTACAACTACTATATCTTTTCATTCATCTATCTCCTTATTTATTCCCAAATAATCACTAATTTTCTTTATTTGTTTTTTAAACTCATCAATACTCATTGAATTTTTTGCCCAATTACACCATTTGCAACATGAAACAACATTGTTGCTTACATACCCAAATGAACTATCAATTCTATCAATGCCATTAAATTTTTCTAATATTTGACCACAATAACGACATGGAGAGGATATCAAATAAAATACATCCTCAGATGTTAATTCCCAATTAATGCCATCGACTTCAGCTCTTCTTTTAATATTATATGCCCTCGTTACCCACGGATGATTGTTTCTATATTCGGATGTTTTTTTTGCTGAACACTCTTTGCAAATATAATATCGTTTAACTTTTGCCGAATCTGACCAATTTTCATTTGTTAATTCTATAGTACAAGATATACATTTTTTCATATTTTCACTTATTAAATAATGCCCGTTTAATAATGCTTGGGAAATCATGCATCGTTTGATAAATTGCGGGTCGCATAAACGGATGAAAACACGGTTTTCCAGAAGATGATGTTCTACTCATCGGATTCTGAATATCATCGGGTACTGGAAAATATTTAGTACCATATTCCATTGCTTCAGCATATGGAACACTTACAACTATCGAGTATTTGCCATCTCCTTCTTTTATAACTCGGATACTTTCTTCCAATCTACCTGTTTTTAACGGTGCATATGCTCTTGTTAGTTCCGCAGCATCATCTACTGCTTCTTTAACAGTTGACCTTAGATTTTTTTCATTTATTTTTTTAAGAAGTTCTTGAAATTCACTTATTCCAGTTATCGATGCCCTAATCATGTTTTAACCTTTTGTTCTGTAAAAAGACTTCACGTTTTCCGCTATCATCCATTAAATCGTCAATCGCTTTAAGTTTATTATCAAGAGATTTATCTTCTTTCTCTTTTTTTGGAACAGGCATCTGTGTTCTTGGGTTTGGTTGAACCATTTCTTCCTTTGGTTGTTCTTCTTTCTGTTCTATTTCTTTAGCAGGGTCAAGGAAAATATGACCATCATTCATATATTTCCGTGATTCTTCTAAATCAATCACATCTGCTGTTTTAAGGTTTACTGCGGTTGCGGCTCTCTTTGCATCAACTTCCGCTTCAGCCATCTCTCCAACATACATTGGATTGAAAACAACTTCATAATCAAATACCCGCTTTCCATCAAAATATGATTCAAAAAGCAGTGAGTAAAGTTTTTCAAGTTGTGGTTTATAAATAAGTTCTTGTGAATCACGAATATCCTTATAATAATCAGCATAACCGGCTTCCGCACCAGTTGATTGCCCAATCTCTACACCCTTGAGAACATGTGTCGGCATAACAAGAACCGCGGCAATTGACATAATAAGATGATTATAAAAAGGTTCTGGATTTATCGATTCAGGGTTTTCTATCTCTAAATGGTCGGTTTCATCACCAATATATATATGAGGATGTAATGAAGCGACTTTCTTCATCTCTTTCATCGTATTCTTTCCAGCACCATCCTTAGTCCAATGAATGACACCATATGAAAACCATTTAAGTATTTCACCGGTTGCTATATCTATATCTGCAAAAGAACTAACAACATGTCTTAAAATATCCATATCAGATATTCCAAATTTAGTAAAAGCAAAATCGGTTTCTTCAAACATTAAAACTCTATCAGGATGTATAAAAATCTTTTGACCTGTTTCTTGATTATCATATACTAAATGCTGAAACCCTTGTCTTTTATATTTATCGTTAATATAATCATAACTTGTAATCATTTCAGGATTCATTCGCTTTAACGTATATGGTACAGCACCCTTAGATGGTTTTTTTGAAAGGTCTGGTTTCTTTACCCTTTGGTCATTTGTAAAGACAATAAGACATATTCCATCACCATAAACATGTGCATCTTGCTTCATTTTTTCCAAAAAAGCGTAGATGTTGTTGCGTTTGTTAAAAGAGTTTAAGACACGAAGCTCAACCTCAGATGGTTTTTTTCCGTCTTTGGTATAATCCAATCCGGCTCTAAAAGTATCACGACATTTCTTTCTAAGACCCTTCATATAAAAAGGGGTGGTCAATGCCATCTTTCTTCTCATAAGAGGAGTTAGGTTTTTCCCCTCTACTATCATTGAAAACTTTTTGGATTCTTCGCCATACTCGCTTGGCTTGAACGGTAGATTATCTTCAACTTTTTCTTCTTTTACATCTTCAGGTGTTTTTCTTATATATGAAGACAAAAATTCGTTAAACCTATCACCAAGTGTCATATTAACCCCATTTATTTATTTTTCTGAATACATATTCAAATATCCCCTCATCTCTGAAAGGATTGAAATCGGATGTTAAATATCTAATAGCATCACAGGTATGGTCGTCTTTTTTAATCGGTTTCTCTTTATCGGAGTCATAACGATATCCAAGAAGTTGTTTTCTTAGATTTACACATGATTTATCAATTAATACAATGTTATTTTTAAATAATGATTTCATTCTTGCTATTCCGCTATTGACATCATTATCAGCATATGAAAATATGCCCGCCGTTCTGCGTTCACCTATTGGAACACCCATATTATAAGCCTGAAGTATTAAATCTGCCGCTGATGGGTCACAATATACTTTTTTGAAGTGTCTCGTTTTATGAAGTTCAACGAGTTTCTTTGAAAGTTCGTGTGTTGAAAGGTTTTGACCGTAGAGTTCTTCTTTAATTATTAATCGCTTATCAGATGTGACACCTGCCACAATTACCGCATACGGATTTCTTAATCCCCAATCTACACCCGCCATGTGATAATCTGTCGGTATGTCCTTATAATCTCCGACATGTATCTCCGGATTGAACTCTTTATAGATTGCTCCCTCAAATGTTCCCCATGTTCCATTGAGATATCGTCTTACCCAATCTTCATCCCATGCGGACTCAAGTCGTTTTATATATTTATCGTAATCTGGGAGTAATATGTTGTCATATGTTGTTGTATCTATATGTGTTGTATCTGGGTCATCAGATTCATAGAACGTCTGATAAATCCAATGGGTCTGGTTAGCTGGATTGGTCGTCAATAGCCCAAATCGATTTTTTAGATTCCCTGTTCCGCTTATACGACCCATCAACTGATTATATATTGTTTCATCCATATCTACAGGTTCATCGAGTCCAAAGAAATCCAGCGTATACCCAGCAAGTTTTCTCTCCTCGTCACAGGGTCTAAAATAAAGAATCGAACCATTAAAGAACTCAACCTGCATCTTTGATTGTGAATGTAATATTTTTGTTGCTAATTGTAGATTAACACCCGCTTTATTAAGTTTTTCTTGATATTGTGCAAGTTGCTCCACAAATAATTGAAATACTACGTTATTAAGAGATGAGAAAGTTAATGCACCAATAAGTCCACGGCTTCCCGGATTTTCAAGACATGTTTTTAATCCAACATGCACAAGGAGCATTGTTTTACCTGCTCTAAATGCTCCACTATACAATACAGCATTAAATGTTTCACATGCCTTCATGACTTCCAACTGCTTTGGAAGAAAGCCACGCAAGGGAAATGCTACATCTATCTCTTTTGCTATTTTAATGTTAATTACCCGCCATCCGCCCGAAGTTTCTTTTCACTCCTATAATTATAGGTATATAGCATCAGTATATAAATGTTTCTATTTTAATAACTTTTTATGATATTTATTTTCTTTTATTATACCTAAATGTTTAAATTCACGCATAATTTCATAAGATTCTATCTTAAAATTAATCTTTCCGTGTTTATCGCGATATGGAAACTCTAATAAATTACCAGTACCACCATCGGCTAAACCCGAAGCACAACTATTACAAAATGCCGGTGGAGTAACATCAGAACCAAAAGAAATATAAAGAGTTTCTTTTCCACATCGTCTGCAAATAAATATATTATCTTTTAGTTTTTTCATCAGAATCAGTTTCCATCATATAATTTGCCATCGACAATGCACCTTCCGTGGAGTATAGTGATAATATTATAACGAAAACTTCCGTCAGAAAGAAGATAAAATATCATAAACTGATTAATCCAATGATTCGGCTCATCCCGTTTATACTCCGCATTACGACCACAAAGACAACCAACAGATACCCCTTGTTTTGGAAGACTATCAATCGGGCTAATTGTAGTATATATTTGATGAGTATGAACATGTCCATAAAAGATGTTTTTTTGAAACACCTGTACGGTTTTATTGCTATGATATTTATTATAATACAATCCGTGAGCAAAATTCATGTGACCAAGGGTGATTATTTCTTTATATTTTTTAATAACCCAATCCGAAAGGTCAAGATTGTTTTCAACTTCTATTAAACCTTCGAGTTTTGGTTCATTCTCAATAAGACGGTCAACTCTTTCTTCGTGATTCCCATACATAAAATATTTTTTACAGTCGCTACCTAATAAATCATTAAGCGGAACAAGAATATCACCAGTGAAACGCTTATAATCTTTTCCAATCCGACCACCCTCAAGAAGTTTTGGTTTATTGCGATTAAAATATGATATAGTATTAAAATCCATATTGTCGCCACCTAATATAAAAATGGATGGTTTAACATCTTTAATTACTTGAAAAAGGCAACTAATGCATTTATCATCGTGATATGGGTGATGTATATCAACGGCAAAAATACCAACATCAACTATTTTTACAGATGTTTGTTTATCCTTAAATAACTTACAATAGAAACGAGCCTCTTGCTCAGATATATCAACTTTTTTTGCTAATGTAAGACGACCGATATTCGGTGTTT
>Ga0207997_1001886_pt1 | contig 10720 bp, 11 predicted proteins | sample AntAceMetag02UKN_FD_184777 | JGI IMG/M metagenome (GOLD analysis project Ga0207997, IMG submission 184777) | Saline lake microbial communities from Ace Lake, Antarctica - Antarctic Ace Lake Metagenome 02UKN (SPAdes) (version 2) | ecosystem: Environmental > Aquatic > Non-marine Saline and...
GTTATTAGGTAATACAGGGATATTAGTTAAAGTACCTGTAAAGTTAGTTTCAACACCGTCTCCAGTGCCCATACTAACTTTATAGTTATTTAAAGGGTAAGCGTTATAGAATTCTGATCTAGACTGCGAAAAACTTATTCGATTTCCTCCTACGTATGCAAGGTCTGTAGCTGATACGTATTTATTCTTAAAATTATACATTGGATCTTCTGCATCAGCCGTAATTGTTGAATAGGTTCCTACATTAGGATCTGTATAAAAGGTTAGTAATTCCTTTAATGTATTAAGTCTTAAATAAGATGGCATATCATAAAGAACAAACGTATTTATATAACTATCAATATCGTCGTTAGATAATTGAGCAGCTGAAGGACTCTTTGTTAGCCTTCTAACCCTGGTTCTTATTTGCTCTAGTGTAGATAGTGTTGAATCTGCCATAGCGCTTACCCTTTAAATTTATAGTTTCTCTACTGTATACAACTTAGAATCAGTAGAACCTAAGTCATCAAAAAATTCAAGACTTTCGAAATTATACCTTCTTTTCATTCTTCCTATCCTGATCAAAGGCTTACCAAACTCATCGGTTGCATACTCATGTATTGGGTATTGACCTGTTGTAGCAAGGTGCTTTGCAACTCCACGAGGTAAGGTATAAATCTCACCATCTTTAAGCTTGTATTGTACTGGATGCTGACCTTTATATTTCCTGTAAGAAAAAACTAAGGTTGCACCAGGTACCTCTAAATACTGAAACTTACCTTTTACTAACTCAGCATCTCTTTCCATTGATGTTTTAATACTTGGTGTTGATGCTGATGTTCTCTTAATTGTCATTTGTGCCATATGGCCTCCTAAATAAATAGTTTATGGCTGCCGCTTTTTATATGGGCCCGTGAAGGCCCATAACGTTATCTAGTTAAAACTTAGGTGTAACTACCTTTGCTGGATCAAGACGGTTTGAAGCGCCTGCCATCCAGTAAATTACATCATCGCTATTACCTGCAGGTTGAGCTGTACCAGCTGTAAGAACTACACCAACATAACCTTGGTTGTAGAACGCACCTGGTGCCAACATATGACTAGCATATCCAGGGTTATCACCAACAGGTACGACACTTGCTGGAGTAAATGGAACTGCTGTATAAACAGGGAATGTAAATGCTGTATAAGTAGAAGTGTTTATATCAATTGTAAATGTACTTGCTGTTATTGCAGTAATATTAGCTGTTACGCCATTCAATTCGATCATGCCGTTGCCAGCAGGAACATTGAATTGAACTCGTTGACCAACTTTATAACCATGATCTACCAATGTTGTTACAAGACCATTTGCTGCTGCTGAAATATCAGAAATCAATCTGTTTGATGGAGTAAACATGTTGTAAACTTCAATATTAGGTGCAACAACTCTATAGAAACCAGAAGCTCCGGCTATTCTGCCTGGGGCAGTTGCAAGAGTGTTAGCTAATCTAAATTCGGTATCTAAAGTAACTGCATCAATACTAAAATCTAAACCATTAAGATTGTCATGATTCGTACCAGTTAATCTAACTATTGTGCCAGCTACAGCTGATGTAGTGTGGGTGTCGCCAGTTAGATAAACAGGAGTAGGTACATCTGTTCCACCTGTTACTGCTGTTTGTGCTCCAAGAGCATAGTTAGTGCTGTCAATAACTTGTATAGCTGATGTTGCTACATCTACAGCCATGGTTTGATCGCCAGCTGGATGATATTTAATCACCATGCTTGTACCCATACCATACTGCCAGAAGTATTCAACGCCATATCCATTATTGGCTGCATCTGATTGTGTAAAGTTAACTATTTTGAACCAATCAACATCCGAACGGAGTTTTATTGTTTTAGCACTTCCGTCGGCAGTGAAAGATCCTTGTTGAATTATTGGATTCATTTTATCACTCCCTATTATAATGTTGATTTAAGGTTACAAATCCATGACTCATTTGTGATTGCGCACGCATGAGACATTCTCCATCCTGCAGTTGAGTGTAACTCTAATGGTCCACCAGCAATGTTGTAATCATGATAAATCATTCCTGCGTTATCACTTTCTAAATTTGCTGTTGTAAAAGCTTCCATACCGCAAATAAATGTATTGTATACATCAGCTGCAAGTCCTGAAGCATTGGCAGTTTTTGAACCACGAGAAGATAGTAAGAATCTTACACGTCCAACTGTACCCCATTCAGCATCATCAATTTTTGCTTGAGAACCATACTGATATGTTCCAAGAAATCCATTGATGTTTTCTAAGGTAGAAGATAAATCTGTATTTCCAAGACCAATGTAAGCATTAGGTACTGGAGCTGTTCCAAATTTATTAGCACCATCAATAGATGAAGAGGTTGTCTTAGCATCATTGCCAAGTAATGTTTTTACTACTGTTTGTACGTCACTAAGGGTTAACTCTGTAGGAGCATCCATATTTCTGTTACTTTTTGACTTAAGTGCAGTGGCTGATAATATTGAGCCACTATGAATAAAAATAAACAAACAAATTATGCTTATGCTGCGGGATACGTTGATGGAGATGGGTGTTTTTATATCGGAAAAATACTCCCAAAAAGAAGGCTTTCTTATAAGTTTCCTGTATCCATTGTTGTGGTGTCTGTTAATATTAATATTCTTAACATCTTCAAGAACTTGTATGGCGAAACCATAAAAATAAGAGAAGAAATCATTCAAAAAATTCATAAACTCAACCTCAAAGGTAATAACACTTAAGCGGGCAAACCTCTTCGGATTCGCCTCTCATAATTTCTTATGAGTTCAGACTATCGCTTACCATATTTTACTTATGGTCCATCGGACTTAGTCGTTGCGGCTAGCCATCTAAACTTATCTAGACCCTTGCCTCGGGTTGCCATAGGCTGTTGCCCTTAGGGTTTCCCAGTAATCACCGACGGTTTTAAAACGGCAATGCTAATGTATTTCTTTACCGTTTACGCCACCAGTAGCGAATATTACTGTAGCAGTTGTTGCTAACATATCACGTACAAGAGCATCTTCAGTTTGTCTCATTGCTCTACCAAGAAGCATAGTTCTTTGGTTAAGAACAGGAGATTGTGATGTTTTATCGACCTGATGATCAATTTCTATCCATTGACCATACCAATCAAGTTTGGCGTCAATAAATACTGAAGACATTGCTGATGAAGGTGGAGTAATGCTTGTATTCCCTAAAGGAACATTAGCTATACCGATATCACCATATCGTTCACATCTGAGAGTTCCACCATTTTTGCTAGGAATGTTTTTTTTCATAGCAATTTTAGAGTGGATAAGATTAGGATCTGCCATACTCAAGAGCAATCTATCGTAATAGATTTGAACTGGGCTAGGTAGATTACTAGTTGTCATTGTTGCCATTAGAAATCCTTAAATAATAAATATCTTAAATGATAAAAGAACTAATCTTCTATCGACACTTACATTTAAGCCGGACGAGACTTATGCGGCATGATACCGCTACGGTCCTAGGTTTGCGAGACCTTGTGGGCTTTTATACCCTACAGCGTTGTAATAACTTTCTTAAAAGATCAAGTAAAGTATTAGCTAAATACCGTTACCTTATCTTCTGGCTTACGAAACCACCAGTAACTGGTTACAATCAGTAACTGGTTACAATCAGTAACTGGTTACAATAATTTTGAATACTTATTATTACTTTTGGGAGTATATCAAAGAGGAATACTAAAATACAAATAAAATATCCCGGACCGTTAGACCCGGGACCACTGTGATGTACTCATGCGTTTCTAGCTAAATCCATTGCTTTTTTGATTATATCGTTTCTTACATCTTTAGAATTAAGATCAGAATAATCTTTTGCATGCTTTAATGGAGAATCACTTTGTAAACTGCCTACCGGCCTTGGCTTATTAATGTTATCTGTAGCTTTTTGCTTTTGAGCTATTGATTCATCATCAAGATGAACACCAAACTTCTTTATTAATGTATAAGCCGATACTGCTTTAGAATAAAGATTCTTTGATGTCTGTATCGTTTGTGCTATTTCAGGATACTTAGCACTAAGAATATCAAGGTTGTCCTTGTTAACAACTTTATCAAAGTCGGGATATTGCGACTTTAACTTTGCTTCCGTTGCTATAGCAGCAGAATTAACCTGATAAGAACGTAATTCTCTTCTAAGTTTATCTACCTCAGTTTGTTCTTCATCAATATCGTCAGAATATGAGTCTACTGGTGTAGATTTAGACTCAAGTTCTTTTATTCTAGCTAAATGCTGCTGATTTTCTTGCTCTAATTTACGCTTTGTTTGTCTCAAGGTCTTGAAATTTTCACTAACTTGAATCTCTTCCTGTATATTATCTGAGACACTAGTGTCTGAGTCTATTCCGGAAGATTCTTTTCCAGATTCCTTAGGTGGGATATCATTTGTTTGAACAACTTCATTAGATAGGTTATCAACCTCTTGTAAAGTTTTTTCGGTAACACTGCTTTCAAGAATATTAGTTTGATTTGGAAGATTTTCTGTATGATCATCACTCATATTTCTCCTTTATTTTAGTTCGTTATTTAAAAACATTGCTCTCTTTAATAATTTACCACTCATAAACTCTAAAACATATGGTAATAGTGGATCATCTTGAGTATCAATAAGTAATCTATCGCGGTAAATCTCTTTGCACATATGTTTTGATGGTACGACCCACATAAATTCTATGTTCTCATCTTTAGCATTAAATTTGTACAGTGTTTGATCATAAAATGGTGTTGCACATGATTTTCTTGTTGAATAGTAGTTGCGTAAAACTGTCTTTATAAGTTTTTCTGGTTTAGTTGTAACTTCTATATAAAAGTCACCATCAAACTTCTTTTTGCCCTTAAGGGTTGCTTCCTGAAGGTTATCTACATATTTCTTATGCATCTCATTAGATAGTTCACGAATAGTTACTACTTCGTTATTAGTCTTTGATGCCTTATCAAGGTACTGTTTACCTATCGGAGTATAATTCTTTGGATCCTCTACCAACGGCATCGTCGTCCTTTCTATTTTTCTTCCATGGTTTCTTCTTTTTTTTATCCTTATTTCCTAAAAGACTGTCGTGTATTTCTTTAGGAGCTCCCTTTGGTCTTGGATGTGCTGCTGGCATTCTTCTTCCTCCTTAATAACATCAAACGATATAACTTCATTAAACTCATCGCATTCATTACATTTATTGTCTTCATCAAATAAAAAGTATGGAACCTGTTCTAGTTTTGAATAGAGATTTTTAGTCATATGATATGAATTAATCTCTATGGCTATAACTAACCCACAAAGAAATAAAACTATAAATACAAGCATCTTTAAGGTTCTATCATCAATATACATTTATACTCCTTTAGGATTATTGCCTACCGAAGTATCGCTTGTTGCTCCAGACACAATAGCAGCTCCCATTTTTCCAACCTTGTTACCTTCTGTTGCAACTGCGTTAACCGTTTGAGATACCTGTATAAGCTTTGTAAGCTGCTCAATATCAATATTATCTATTTCTTGAAGTGTTTTAACCAAGTTAAGCATTGATTGTGTCTTATCCTTCTCAGCCTCAAGCTCACGTTCCTTCATTAAACCAATATTAGAAAATACTCTTGAATCTCTTTCCTTAGCCAAGGAACGATCGGATTCGACCTTAGCCTTAGCAAGTTCAGTTTGTGCGGCTTGAAGGGCTTGTTGCATTTGCGCAGCTTGTTGTTCTTGTTGTTGTTGTTGTTGCTGTATTTGTTCCATAGATTTAATAAGGTTTTGTTTATTCTGCAAGGTTGCAGCTTCTATAATTGCACTGTCTGGAATATTAAGTCCAAGCTCTTTAAGTTTTATTAGCTGAGCGAATTCAAGTTGTTTTTGTGTAGTAGTATTAAAGCCTTCTTCTACAGCCGAGTCGTATATACCAAATGCTTTATTATAGAACTGAGGCAACGGTTCTTCTGCAAGGATTCGTTTTATTTTACCAGGTGTGTAATTACTTTGTATTGCATCTATAAGAACTGTTCCTAAAAGTTTTTGGGATCTATCAAGTTGGTCATATAGAGTTTGCAGCGTTGTAAGTCCAGCTCCTTGCCTAAGCATTGATAAGATCCCAGCTTTGTCGTCTACTGCAGATCCTAAAAGCTCTTCATTGGCACCAGAAATATCAAGCTGCAATGAATCAAGTTTATCTATGATGGAAAATAGCGACTGTGATACTTCTGCCGTTGGTATTTTTTGTATATCAGTCATTTGGGCATCCTGATTAAGTGCAATACCTTTTCCTTGTCCAGCTTTTAGGTAGACATCATCTTTATCAACAAGTGCATTTTCTTTATATATCCATCCTGAGTTGGTTTGAGATTCAAAAGAGTCCAAGGCTATATTAACAAAGCGGTTTGAAAGCCATTGTGCGTCACGCAGGCCTCGGACCACGCCTTGAAGTTTAAGTGAATATGAATCTATATTGGGATTAAAGTAACCAAATACAGGAACAAATGGATATTTGTCTGTTCCTAAAAGATTATGGCCGTCATAAACAAGAACACCATTAACTAAAATAGCTAACTTTACTGTTTGTATATCGTGTTCTGATACTATAACGGTTGGATAGGCACTTAAGAATTGAGAGAGACCTTCTTGATTACTTTCTTTCCATTCCATTGTTTCGCCTGTTTGAGTATCAATAAGAAGTTTTTGTGATCTTGTATCAGTGTAATAATATTCATCATAAGAGATTAAACCTTGAGCATTGGCTCTACCACTTCCAGGCATATAAGGAAACTTGTTGTCTATATTTGTATTACATATTTCATCTAACATCTTAGATTTATCAGGCAATAGAGATTTTACTTGTTGCTTAGACAAAAGCGATCTTTTCCATATAGCACTGCAATCAGATAAATCACTTTTCTTAAAGAAAGGATCCAAAAAGAGAGAATCGTAAGCACAGTTATCTATTTTTATGGAACCTGATACCGGGTCTTGACGATAATCATTCCAAACATATAAAAGACTTAACCCTGTAACAATAGCATCATGAAACGCATCTGATACAGTCTCAAGCATAGCTTCTTTTCTGTTTATATGATTAATAATCTTTGAATACTGATCAGCAGTTTGCTGGTCTCCATTTTCTACTGGAATAACAATTAGAGATTTACGGTTACGACGTTGATAACCAGAAATCATGTTTATAATACGTCTTATTTTATTGAAATTGAATGTAGCTCTATTAGGTATAGGAATATTGTTATAAATCTCATCCCAAATAGTCTGATCACCAGCTTCAAATCTTGCATCAATATTAGCTTGATGCCAAAATGTCTGATTATAATCCATGCTTTTAGTATGAAAATCCTCAAGCTTAGACTTAATAATTTTACCCTTATCAGAATAGAACTCTGGAGTATCTATAGGAAATAGCTTCATTACAAAAAACTCCTTTTAAGTTTAAAATATTTATTTTCCCATTAAAGGTTATATATATAAATAACTTTACAATATAACAGCAATAAAATGCAAAAATATACCTATTCGTTCCACTTTCTATAAAACTGTGGTGCACTTCCGGTCCCGTACATAGCTCTTTGATAACGCTTGTTAAGTTCCTCTGGAGAGTTACCACCTTTAGCCAAAGAAAGCGACGTACAAAGCACTCTGAGAGCGTCTGAACCGTGTGATGCAAAATTGTGGCTTGGAGCATCATCAAAGTCCATAGTCTTAGTATTATATTTCTTAGAATAGTTATCTAATGCCTTTAATAACTTGGCGCATTTAGGTTCATCTATCCAAAAAGTAGGTAACTTACTTTTAACTATTTGAATTCCACCCCATCTATCAAGACCGCTTCCAGTACTTCCTCTATCTAGTCCTTTTGTAAACTGTAATCCAAGCTGTGATGCTATCATCATAGGGCTTAACCCATTAGATGAATTCTTATTAACAATATCATGTGGCCCAATATGCTTTCCATAAGTATAAGGTTTATTAAGTACTACCTTTACATATGCTTCCATAGCAAGATTATGGTTCTCATAATAATCTATTAAATGAACTGATTGACCTATAATTTGAAAAAAGATTATAGCAGTAGCATCAGTAAATCCGATGTCCCAAGCAGTATGAACAGGAAAAGCAGATTCATAAGGGACCGTGGAAATCCTATTATCAAGTCTTAACTGATTTATAATTTTAGCGTAATAACTTCCTTCAGTTCCTTTGTTAAAATTAACATAAAATTCTTGTTGTATCATTTCTTCAGACATTTCTCCAGTAGCTCGTAAAGTATCTATTTCATGTTGTGGAATATGTTGAGCATCATCTACAGTTTTAATATCGCAATACCAATCAGATGAGTTTTGAGCTATCTGATAAAGATCCCAAAAATGGTTCTTTCCAAAAGGGGTGTTGTGCGATATAAAACCATTAGAAAAAAATGAATGTGTGTCCGGGATAACAAAATCAAATACTTCTGAGTCAGAATCTTGTATAGATATAACTTCTGAATAATAATATTTTTCATCAAGTAAAGATTTTAAATATGGATCATTATATCTTTCTGCCATTGATTTAATCATTATTCGAGACATTTTACTTGGGTTAGTCACAATGTTTTTAGGAAGTTTGTGTTTTAATTTAGATATATCTACTGGATAAATATTTCCAGATTCTTCTTTGTTTCTATTAGTAAGTTTGCATTTATTAAACTGTTTTCTTTCAAGCCTAAAGCCTATTTCTTCATAAAAAATATGAGAAAAATATCCTGATATCTCAAGAAGATATAAAATAGATTCTTTTTTTACTAATTTAGTTGGTTTTTGTTCATGTTTTCTAAATGAAGATGCTATTCCAAAGTTTAATAATATTACTTGTAGATCTCTTATAAATTCAAAACATGTTGAGGCAAAATGAATACTACCTTTAGATTTACTTGAACATCCATCACCATCAAAAAGTCCCTGTAAAAAAAACCTTAGTTGTTCCTTATTACATTCAAATAATTTATCTGGAAACGTTTTATTTTTAGCACCATGTTTAAAGCCAAGATACTCTAAAAACAATACAAATGTTCTCGAGTTAAAATTGTGATGTATTCCATCTTTAAACGTAACAAATCTATTATCATGTAAAAATTCTATTATTTCTGGATCTTTTTTATTAGTAATAGTTACTTTATATTTATCATAACTTCCGTCAGCATGAATAAGTCCTAAAAGATAAAAGAAATCTTTATCTTGAATCCTATCTTCTATTTTCCAACAAGATAATCCATGTTCTTTATGTTTAAATTTATTAAAACATAATCCTAATCCAAATATATTTTGACCATATTGTATCGGAAGACAATCTCCAATTTTAAGGTCAGCTGATTTAATCCATTTTGTACCATTCCAAAGCTTATGAATCTTAGTACATTCTATTTCAAATCCAGATTTAAGTTTTATCTTAAGTGTTTTTTGTTTACCACCATAATAAAAATCAGTTGCGTTATGAAAACCATTAAGACCATAAATAGGTTTATTAAGAGTAGTATATTCTTTTCGCGATGATGAAATATCCTTTATACGTTTCATGCCATTATTTGTAATAACAATTGTATTTGGTGACACACATGAACAAAATATTGCCAAACCATTATTAGCGGCAAGAATAGGTCTTATTGTTGAATATGCCATAGGATTTTGTGTGGCGTATTCTGAAAATACGACAGCAAATGGGTTGGTGCCTCGAAGTCGATCGTAATTCTCACTTCCAAGAAATTGGAGCACGGAACCATTAAGGAAAGTAATTTTCATTTCAGATGAGTTTTTAGCTTTAATAAGTTCGTCAGGAATATAATAATCTAAGATCTTACGTCCTTGAATATCTATAGCATCCCATAAACTTCTGCGTGCTTGAGTAAAAGTAGGAAATATATAGTACACAGTACCTACTCTTTGCACTAATTGACGTATTGCTGCATTAAGGGCAAAAATATCTTTACCCATACGACGAGCCCACACTAAGAGAATACGACGTTTATTTCCTGTTTCTAATGCTCGTAATGGAGGTATCTGATACCAACGAGGTTTAAACCTATTTAGAATAAGTTTTTTTTCTACATTCATCTTCTTCCTTTTGCAATTGTTCTATAGTAGGAACAAGTAAATTAATAGTAGATGATTGTTGTTTATCCGCTATCTGCTTTTTAAGATCATTAAAATATAATTCTTGAGTTTTCCATTGAGGATCATAAATACCTTGGGTAAATCTAAAGGTTGCCCAATAGTTAGAATCATATGCTTTATGTTCTCTATAATAAGATATCATTTGCAAAGCATATTCTTTAGCTTCCACTAATTCAGGAGATTTCTTTAGGTGTGACTCCATAGAGCTTCTTGCTATTCCATATTCTTTTAGAAATTCCTCAAAGAATAGCTTAGGTTTATCATTATTAGCCCAATTTAATAAATTTTTAGCAAGTTGCTTTAATTTTTCCTTAGCAACTGTTTTAAGATTATAAAACCCAAAAGCTTTATTAACACTATCAGAAGTACGTTGTTTTGACCGTTTCTCTTCTGCCATGGTAGTTTGTGGGATTTTTTTAACATCTGTGTAATGAATGGTCTGAGAAGGCTTTTTAGTTGATTGGTGTATCTTTTTAGAAATACCTGCTGGAGTTATTGCTTTAACTTGTTTCTTCTTCTTCTTCGACACTTGTGTTTTCATAATTCTCCTTAGTCC
>Ga0207997_1001889_pt1 | contig 10715 bp, 17 predicted proteins | sample AntAceMetag02UKN_FD_184777 | JGI IMG/M metagenome (GOLD analysis project Ga0207997, IMG submission 184777) | Saline lake microbial communities from Ace Lake, Antarctica - Antarctic Ace Lake Metagenome 02UKN (SPAdes) (version 2) | ecosystem: Environmental > Aquatic > Non-marine Saline and...
CTTTATTCTGTTATTTTTTCTTATAGTTCCACAACAAGAACAAGTTTGACTTGTATATTTTTCATTAACTCTTACAAACCTTATGCCAGATAAAATAGATTTATACTCTATCTGTTGAGTTAATTTTGAGAATGACCAAGAGTGAAGTTTTTGTGATGATTTTTTTCTCCAATGTTTATCTTTTCTTATATCTGTTATATCACCAATAACAATTGTTTTAACATTATTTTTCTTTGCCTCATTAACTATTTTTTTACTTATTGTATGAATCATCTGATTAATTTGATTATTTCTTTTCTTATTTAATTTTCTTAAGGTCTTGCTTGAATGTCTTTTTGGAAATTGTTTTGTTAAAGTAGATTGAAGTTTTCCAATTGTTTTATTGTAATATCTTTGGACAGATAATAATTCTCCTCCCTTGTAGATAGTAGAATTTCCTTGATTATCTCTTGTTACCGCAGTGTTTATAACACCAACATCTATTGCCATAACTTTATCATTTAGATTAATTTCTGGTTCTATAATTTCATAAACAATATGAGCAAACCATCCTTCTTTTTTAAAAATAATTTGACACATCTTCGCTATTCCTTTTCCTTCTTTCCATAAATCAAAATTTAATTCAATTGAGTTTATTCCCTTTTCTATTTTATATTTCCTTGAAACAGATAATTTTATTTTATCTTTGACGATTTTAAAACCTTGATTAAATGTGATTGGACTTAACATTTCTTTTTTTCTGAATCTTGGGGGATTAGCAGTTTTGTCTTTTTTTCTTAATTTAAACCATGATTTGTAATTAGTAGATAATGTATGTATTACTTCATCAGCAGTTTGGGAATGTAATAATAATCTCCAAATATTATCTTTTAATGGTTTTCTTGCCTCATACCATCCATAAATTTTTCCTGTTTCATCCCATTCTTTTCTTCTTAAATAATTATCTGTGTTGTAAAGTTTTGTGGCAATAGAACAAAGATTATGTAAATGTCCTTCTTGCTCTTTTGTTGGATTAAGTTTGTAGATTATTGTTTGTTTCATTTTCTTATTCTTAGTTCATCCCACCAAGCAGATTTACATTTAGGACACTGACGAACTTCTTCTTTTCTTGGATTCCATTCATATCCACATCTTTTACATTTTAGTTGTTTTTTTATTTTAATTTTCATATTGAGTATTATTTTAAAGTATCCTTACTATTTAAATCTTTCTACAGAAATTTATTATTTTGGCATTTGGTCATATAACCAATTGGAAAACCAAATTATAAGTATTAATAAGACTACAATTCCAATCCCTAACCAAATTAAGAAGTTCATTTTTTTTGCTTTTTCTGTATATTAATAGCATTCATTAATTCTTCAGGATTTGATGGTAAACTATCTGTTTCAATTAAATCAAAAACTAATCTAACTTTGCATTTCTCACAAGTTCCAATACAGATTATAACCTTTGGTTTTCCCTTACTTTTTTTATCTTGTTCGGTTGTGAATCCAACTTCCATTAACTTTTTACATTTAGGGCATTTTGGAATTTTTATTGTTTTTATTTGTTTTGTCATTTTGTTTCCATTTTATTTTTCCAATAATCAATAATTTTCTTTAGTCCATCTTCAGGGGAAATAGTTTGTTTCCAACCAAGAATTTTCTGTGCTTTTGAAGAATCAAGAACTAAGTAAGGTTGGTCGGAAGATAATGGGCGAAATGGATAATTTTTTGGATACCCCCCAAAATAAATTCTATCTTTATCAAAATTTAATAAATCTGCAATTTTAAAAACCCATTCTTTATTAGTATAACCTTTTTCACCAGAAATATTAAAAACTTGTCCTCTCGCTTCTTCTTTCATTGCGAGTAAATATCCATTTAGGTGGTCATCGATATACATGTAACTTCGAATTGAACTTTCTGCACCAATATAAATATCATTTCCTTTAATCATTTCTGTTATAGTGTATTCTGTAAAGAAACTTGGGTCATATTTTCTTCCAAAAGTATTTGAATTTCTTAAAATAACAGCATTGAAATTATAAACCTGAATTAACATTCTTACATACATATCCATTGATGCTTTAGCAACAGCATAAGGACTTGATGGTTCTAATCTTAAATCTTCTATAAAAGGTTTTTCTTCTTGAATTCCATAGACTTCAGCAGTACTTGCAACAATAAATCTAACTTTATCATTTCCATATAAATCCCTAACTGCTTCAGCCATATTAACTGTTCCTAGATAAGTAGTTTCTTGAAAATCATAAGGCATTTCAAAACTTAATCTAACAGGAGAAAGTGCTGCTAAATGAAAAACAATATCTGGATTTACTTTTTTAATTGAATGTCTAACAGAAAAATAATTTCTTATGTCACAAGTAATTAAATTAATTTTATCTTTTATATCCTCTAGCATACTTAAATCTCTTCCAACAACATGTTGAACAAACCCATAGACTTCGTGTCCTTCTTCTAATAATTTATGTGCTAATTCACTTCCTATGAAGCCCGTGATGCCAGTCAATAAAATCTTCATAATTGTTTTAAGAAAATGAAGTATTTAAATGTTCCCTTTATTAATAAGATACAATAGGTTTATATACCAACTAATCATCTATTATTTATGGGAAAAGTTGAAATAATTCTTGAAGGATATAAATGTGAGAGATGTTCTCATAAATGGGTTCCTAGAAAGAAAAGTGGGGAAGATGATAAACCAATTGTTTGTCCTAAATGTAAGAGTCCTTATTGGGATAAAATAAAAAAATAAAATGTCAAAAATAGAAGCAACAATAATTGAAACTAAATTAGATAAACTTAAATGGAGATTAACAAATCATAAGTCTATTCCAAAACTTATTAATTGGGTAGAAGGGATGGGAAAAATTATAATTAAAAAAGATAGGAAAAGTGTTTGGACAATAGACCCCTTTGATTTATATATGGTAATTTGGAGGATAAAAGGAACTAAAATAATTCATAAAAAATGAAACTTAAAGAATATGCTATAGAAGAAGGAAAAAAAGTAGATTTATCTAAGTTGAAATTTTCTAAAAAAGGAACTAAAGAATATTCTGATGGAAGAAAAGTGATGGTTAGGGCTTGTCACGATATTTTTATTAAATATGATAAAGGAATTCTTTTAGTTCAAAGAGATAGTTTCCCTGCAAAAGGAAAGTTTTGGTCAATTGGAGGGGGTGTTGAAAAAGGAGAATTAATTGAAGATTCATTAAGAAAAAAAGTAAAAGAAGAATGTAACCTTGAAATTAAAAATTTAAAATTAATTGGAACAGCCAGAGCAATGTGGCAAACAGACCCAAATAAACATGGAAAAGGTGTTGATGATATGATATTTGTTTATTCTGGTAATGGAGAAGGAAAACTAAAATTAAATGAATTACATAAAAATCCTTTAATTGTAACAAAAAAAGAATATCCTAAATTAAGAAAAAATTTACATCCTTTTATTAAATCTTCTTTGGATAAATTACTATGATACTAAAAACTGCTATAATAATTGCTGGTGGAAAAGGAACACGATTAGAAGAAAAAACAAAAGATATACCTAAACCCCTTCTTAATGTTGGGGGAATTCCATTAATTGAAAGAATAATACTTTGGTTAAAAGAAGAGGGGGTAGAAAATATAGTTATTGGTGTTGCTTATATGAAAGAAAAAATGAAAGATTATTTAGGAGATGGAAGTAAATTTGGTGTTAAAATATTTTATACTGGACACGACAAAGAAAAAGGTACGGAAGACGCATTTAAACCAGCAGTAGAAAAAGCATCAGAATTAGCAGATAATTTTTATGCGATGAATGGAGACCAAATAACAGATTTACCTTTAGATAAACTTACTGGGGCACATTTAAGCACAGGAGCATTAGCAACAATGGTTACTCTTAATTTAAAAACAAATTTTGGAATGGTTGAAATTGAGAATAATAAAGTTATAGATTTTAAAGAAAAAGGAAAAGTAAAAGGAGTTTTAATGAATTCTGGAATATATGTTTTTAATAAAAAAATAAAAGACTATTTAAATGAGGGGAATATAGAAGAAAATGCTTTCAGAAAATTAGCAAGAGATAGAAAATTATTTTCTTTTTATTATGATGGAATGTGGATGACTGTTAATGATAAAAAAGAATTAGAAGAAGTAGAAGCATATTTAAAATTAGAAAGTTTATAAAGAGGTTATAATGATAAAAAAAACTGGCGAGAATTTAAAGATAGATAAAGATTACTTTATTTGTAAAGGATGTGATATAAGAGTTCATTCACTTATCCCCACAACTATTGGACTAAGATGTTTAAAATGTGTGATTAATAATAATTTAACTTTTTTATCAGATGGAGAAACTTTTAGAAGATGGGCTTCTAATGCAAGATGGTTTAAAGAAAAAGAGGAGATTATTGAATTGAAATGAATCCTCAAACTAAACACTTATTAGAAATATTCAATCAAAAAAGATTTTCAAAAATTGAAGGAATCCCAAATGAAAAAATGCTTAAGGTAGATTCTGAGGTAGTAACAAGAGTAATTAAAAAAAATTATTCATATTTAACCTGTACTTGTGAATCATCTGGAAAAACAGGGCATAATTCTCTTTGTAGACATAAACAATTTTTTATTATATTCCCTATTCTTGAGTACTTTAATAAACACTTAGATAAATTAATAAAAGATTATGAAGGGTTTTTATACATTAAAGGAAAACTTGAACCTTATGCGTTTGTTAATGATTTAAAAAATTTGAGGCGAAGTTTGAAATGAGTTTAAGTAAAAGAAAAATTGCTTTATTGAGAGAATTTGTAGAGTTTAAGTGTGAATCTTGTCATAAACATGAAAAAGAAGTTGGAACACTTGAACCCCATAGGATAAATCAAGAATTAGGATATACTATTAGGAATATAAAAATGTGCTGTTCAAAGTGTCATGAAGTTTTTTCTTCTGCTCAAAGAATTAGCCAGGGGATACAAGGAAGATGAAAATTACAATACCTTTTAAGACTCCGACAACAAATTTAATGTATTCAACATTTGGAGGGCATAGAGTAAAATCAAAAGAAGCAAGAGAGTTAAGTAAAAAAGTAAAAGAAATAGTTTTAAATAATTCAATTGAAATATTAATTGGAGAGTTAGAAGTAACTATTGAAATCCATTCTAATTGGTATAATAAAGACAAAACAATTAAGAAAAGGGATATAGCAAATTTAGAAAAATTTATCACCGATTCTATTTTTGATGGACTTGAAAAAATGGATGATAAACAAATATTCAAATTAACAATGAAAAAAATACAAAGTAATAAAGAATTTGCGATTATTACAATAAAGGAGATAAAATGAAAAAGCACTGCCCTGTCTGCGGAAGCACTAAAACTCACGAAAACCATAAATACTTTGTTTGTGATAATTGTGGATTTATAAATAAAAAACAATTGGAAAAAAATGATAAATAAATATATAAAAGAAGAAGAAAAATTCCCTGAAGAACTAATTAAAAAACCACATGAATATATTTCTTCTTGGGCTGAAAGTATATTACCACATACAGGAAAAAATATCTTTGATGTTCTTTCTTTAATGCCCTGTTCATTAATCCTTCCAGACTTAAAATATGAGGGAATGAATATAAGGTCCAATATAAATTGCTTATTTCTTGCAACTAGTGGTGCTGGAAAAACTACTGTAACTGAAATGTTTAAAAATTTCACATATTCACCAATATCTGTTAATTCAATCACATCTGCAAGACTTGAATCAGAATTAAAAAAATATGCAGATGCTTCTTTAATTATAGGAGATTTAGCAAGAGTTTCAAGAGATATAAATGTTATGAAAGTTATTGAAGGAGTCTTAGGTGAAGAAAAATCAACTTCAAGGATGACTATGAGAAGTGAATCCATGGAAGAAAAAAATATAATCGGATTAATGTGTGGGATTCCAAATGATATTTCAGCACATTTTTCTTCAGGAAATTTATTTAGAACTTTTCCAAGAATAATTTTTCATAACCAACAACAACATTCAGACATAGGAAAACATATAAATGGTCAGATGGGAAAAGAAAATACAGAAATTAAAGAAAAAGAAAAAGAAATAAAGAGATATTATCAAGAATTATTTAAAATCCAAAAAGGGATGCATAATAAAATAAACCCTATTGAAGGATATATTATTCCCCCAGAATTTAAAGAAAAAATATATAAAAAATGGGATTCCTTAACTAAAAAAATACATGAAGATTCAAATATGAATTTTTTTAGAGAATTGCACGAATATTATAGAATTTTAATTTCCCATTGTTTTTTAAATATTTTTAACAGACAAATTGAGGGAAACTTATTGGTTGTTAATGAAGAAGATTTAAATGTTGCTCTAACCTTAGGGGCAAGTAATATTCAGATAAAAAAGAAAATTATAAAATGTGATATGTTTGCTAAAACAATGAAAGATTTGGCTTCTTTAAGGAGGGCAATAGAAAGTGATAAAGTTGATGAAGAAATAAAAAATATTTTACAAGAAGGTTATTTAAAAAAATGATTGAAACAAAAGAAACACACAAAGCAAGAGTAAAAGAACAAAAAGAAATGATGAGAAATATTAAAATGAAAATACCAATGTCAAAACCATCAATAACAGAAAAAGAAATTAGTTATGTAAATGATGCCATACGAAATGGTTGGGGGAAAACTTGCTATGATTATATTAAAAAATTTGAAGATAAATTTAAAGAATATATTGGTTGTAAATTTAGTCTCGCTACATCTAGTTGTACTGGAGCAATTAATTTAGCCTTTGCTACAATTGGATTAAAACAAGGAGATGAAGTAATTGTTTCTGAATTTTCTTGGATAACCGGTGTAACACCGATTACTTATTTTGATGCTAAACCTATTTTTGTAGATATTACAGATTCCTGGTGTATGGACCCAAAAGAAATAGAAAAAGCCATTACTCCAAAAACAAAAGCAATTTTAGTGACACATTTATATGGAAATTTATGCGAAATGGATGAAATTATGGAAATAGCTAAAAAACACAACCTTTATGTAATAGAAGATGCGGCAGAGGCTCTAGGAAGCACATACAAGGGCAAAAAGGCAGGTTCCATTGGAAATATAGGAGTATTCTCTTTTCATGGTGCTAAGACTTGTACAACTGGTGAAGGTGGAATGTTAATAACAAATGATGAAAAACTTTTTAAAAAAGCACAGACCCTTAATAATGGTGGAAGAGAAGTCGGTGGAGAAGTTTTCTATGCTAAAATTCTTGGATATAAATATAAAATGTCAAACTTTCAAGCAGCATTAGGCTTAGCACAGATAGAAAGAATTGAAGAGTTAGTCAAACGAAAAAGAGAAATCTTTTATGAATATAAAAAGAATTTAGAAAATTTACCAATAAAAATGAATCCAGAACCAGATTATACAACAAATTGTTTTTGGTTACCCACAATAATCTTTGATAAATCTTTAAAAATAGATAGAAAAAAACTAATTAATTATTTTAAAGAAAAAGCAGATATTAGACCCTTTTTTTATCCAATTTCATCTATGCCTATGTTTAAAAAAGTCAATAATAAAATAGCATATGATACTTATTTAAGGGGAATTAATTTGCCTAGTTATCATGATATTACATCTGAAGAAATTAAATTTATTTGTGATGGTTTGAGGAGGTTTATTGATGGAACTAAAAAATTATAGATTAATTCTTAGAGAACCTATACAAAAAGATTTAAGTGATTTAGTCGAGGGATTAAATAATTTAGATGTTTCAAGAAATTTTGGTGTTGTTTCTTATCCTTACACTAAAAAAAAGGCTATTAAATATATTGATGAATCTTTTAAAGAAATTGAAAAAGAAAAAAGAGACAATTATAAATTTGCAATAGAATTAAAATCTGAAAGAAAATTAGTTGGAGAAATTGGGATTAACCACATTGATTATTTTAATCAAGGAGCAAGTTTAAGTTATTGGATTAATAAAGATTATTGGAATCAAGGCATAGCATCAGAATCCTTAAATTTAGTTATAAATTTCGCATTTAATAAATTAAAATTAAGAAGATTATATCTCTTTGTTTATGATTCAAATAAACCATCTAATAGTTTAGCAAGAAAATTAGGTTTTAAATTAGAAGGAAAATTAAGGCAATCACACAAATCAAAAGCAACAGGAGAAATATTTAATTCTAATTGCTACGGCTTATTAAATTCCGATTAAAAATAACTTTTAAATAAATTTATTATCCTTCTTATAAAAAAGAGATTAAAAGCTATTGCAAAGAAACTTAATAAATAAAAAGTAATTTTATCAAACCCAAAAAAGATTAATAATGCTGGAACCATAATTGTTAAAAAATATCTTTCTGGAACAGTAATTTTTGGATTCCATCTTTCTAATTTCAAGTATTTATTAGATTTTTCAAGGATAGATTCAATTTTTCCAATACCCATTTTTTTTGCATCTTCTCCACCAAAAATTTTTAACATATTTTTGTCTTTATACCTTTCCTCAGAACTTAATTGTTTTTGGGGTAATAAATTAGAATAAAATATTTTTGAAATCATCATTAAATTAAAAGTTTTAGTTATGAACAGCAAAACACCCCCAAAAATTAAAAAATTGCTATTTAAAAATAACCCAATTGAAATTATTATTGTAAAGAAGATTATAATTGATGTTCTATCTGCAACACTATCCAAAAATTCTCCTTTTTCTGAAGTTGTTTTTGTTCCCCTGGCTATTGCTCCATCTAACCAATCAGTAAATAAAATAAAATAAAATAAAATTGCAATAAATAAATATAAACTTCTTCCAAAAGTTGGTGCTAAAAAAAGCAAAAAAAGAATAAGGGGAGATAAAATATATAATCTAAGATATGAAACTTGATTTGCTGTTATTTTTAATCCATATTTTTTAATAAAATAAGCAGTCCTAATTGTTACTGGATTTAAAAACATGTTAGCAAAAAGACTATCTTTTGAATGTCTTGCTATTTCACAAAATTCTTTAAATTCTTTTCCCATTTTTTATTAAATTTTTTCTTGAAACCATTAAACAAAATAAATAAAAGTATTTGCTAATAATTGTTGCAATACAAACCCCAAAAACTGCAAATATTTGCCCATAATCAATTAATTTTACAATAAATAAATAATTTAAAGAGATATTAATTAATACAGAAACTAATAATGCCTTTGTAATTGTTTTAATTTTTCCTATTGAAATAAAATAACTTGTGTAAATAAAGATTAAAGGAAGACAAATCAATAAACAAGAAAGTATTCTTAACAAATTAATTGAATCCAAATAATTAACCCCATAAACTATTTTTATAATTATTGGTGCCAAAGTAAAAATTAAAATAAAGATAGTTAAAGAAAGATAAAAAGTTATTTTTAATGATTTTTTAAATCCTCTTTCTAATTGTTTTCCTTTTATTCTGCTAAATATTGGAAGAAGAACACTAGAAAAAAACAACATTGAAGCAAATGAACTAACTAAAGTGTATGATGCTTGATAATATCCAATAAAAATTGAAGAAAGAAATTTTCCAAGCATAATTATATCTAAATATCCAAAGAATAATCCAGAAAGGCTTAAAATTGATAAACCAAATACAAATTTATTTATCTTTTTCTTTTCTTTTTTTTGAATTTTTTTACCTTTTATTTTTAAAAAAGTTATTTTTTTAGTAAAAAACATTAAGAATAATAAAGATAAAAACCATACAAAACTAAGAGACAAAATAACAACTGCAATACTGACCTCTGAACTAAAATGTTTTAATGAATATAAAACCAAAATAGGCACTATTAAAATTCTTAATACTTGAAAAAAGAATTGTTTATAAAATAGTACTTTAAAATTGTTTGTTGAATTAAAAAATAATTGAACAAATCCAATAATTCCAACAATAAGAATATATAAAATACCAGCTAATAAAGCAAAAAAGATTGGTTTATTATAAATTTGGGAAATTAACTTTGAAGATATTCCAAAAATTATAATTGTAATAATTAAAATAATTGCTTTAATTTTTGCTAAATAAACAACATATGATTTTGCTTTTGATTGTTTATTTTTTCCTAATGCTTTTGAAACAAATCTTATAAAGGTATCGCTGACCCCCAATCCTGATAAACTTACAAATAAAAGAATTGTTGAAAGAGCCAAACTATATAGTCCGAAAAGTTCTGGCATTAAGATTCTTGCTAAAATGATTATAAAAATCATTGCCCCAAATTTTTCAACAATTGTTGTTGCAGAACTATAAATACCATTTTTTATTGCTAATCCGGTATATCCCTTAAATTTTGAATTGAAAAGATTTTTCAATTCTTGCCAGTTTTTCATTTTAAAAGTTTTTGATTTTGTTTAATACTTGAATTGGATTTTTTTTAAGCTCATCATCCCATATAACCAGACAATCATATTGATGTCTTTTATAATACTCAATTGTTCCTTTTTCTGTTCTATGATAAGGAATATTTTTGACAAATCTTCTTTCAAAATTAGGGTCGTGGAAAGCCCTACCATGCATTTCAATAACTTTTTTATCTCCATTTGTTGAGATAAAATCCGGGCACTTCCCATCAATAATAAGTTTCCCATCTCCAACATATTTAAAAAGTAAATTATTTTGTTTTATGAATTCAATTATAACTTTTTCTGGTTTGTTTGGTTTAATCTGGAATGTCTTAAACATTCTT
>Ga0207997_1001891_pt1 | contig 10712 bp, 9 predicted proteins | sample AntAceMetag02UKN_FD_184777 | JGI IMG/M metagenome (GOLD analysis project Ga0207997, IMG submission 184777) | Saline lake microbial communities from Ace Lake, Antarctica - Antarctic Ace Lake Metagenome 02UKN (SPAdes) (version 2) | ecosystem: Environmental > Aquatic > Non-marine Saline and Alkaline...
TTCTACTGCTTATCAGGCAGAGGTGATACGTCCCAATTTATATTTCATATTTTTCATCCCAAATTTTAATTTTTTCAAGCAATTCACCAATTGTAATTACACTATGAATATTTTTTTTATTGTTTTTAACATGTAACATTATTTCACAATTAGCTGGGTGTTTAATTATTTCTGGGTTTATTTTATTAATGAACCCATCCCTAACACTATACATATGGTCTCTACTAACACCACCCAAATTATTATTTCTATTTATTGGTGAATACATTCCATGTTTTTTTAATAAAAAAAAATTAAATTCATTTGGATAATCATTTAGATTAAATTTGAATTCACATAAAGGTCGATAATAGTTATAATATTCTAATTTACATTCGTCACATATTTTATTTTTTATTTGTATTAAATTATTACAATTTTCACATTTCTTTAATTTAACAAATTTAATTTTTGGTAATTTTTTCTTTATACCCTTTTCTTTAATCTTACGTAATGCATTTCCGATTTTTTCTTTAGTTTCATCTGAAAGAACTCTTTTTTTATTATTATAGATTGCAGCACACGATTTAGAACAAAAACTATTATTAGAAATTTGTGACCTACTACGCATTATTATTTCCTCGCAATTTAAGCAAGTTCTTTCAATAATTAAATTTATCTTAAACCCCAATCGAAACGCTCTGTTTTGAAGACTTCTGATTGACCTTCCCATAATTTTAGATATTTCATCATAATTATGATGCTCATCAATTAATTTTTTTAATTCATTGTCCGATTTCAAATCCCACTTCATTTTATTATATTTGTTTATAAATACAATAAAATGAGCAAAAAATTAGTTTCGAACCAAAAAATTATTTTCTTGAGTCTGGTACTGGATTCGAACCAGTGCGAGGAATTAAACCTAATAGTTTTGCAGACTATCTCATTCGACCAACTCTGACAACCAGACATATATAAAACTTTCGGTCAATCCTTGGATTGTGCAGTAATCACCACGAGCAGGTAGTTTTATTCGATTACCAAAACCAACATGTCAAAGAACTCGATTACTTTTTCATATAATCATAATAAGGGATTTCAACCTTATTATTTGAGCCGAGAATCGGATTCGAACCGATGTTACTTGAATACCAATCAAGCATTCTATCTAACTAAACTATCCCGACATATAAAAAGAACGCAAAAAAAAAGACCCGATTTTGTCGGGTCTTTTCTGTGTCATATGTAGAAATATTTACATAATCAAGAGTTTAGACCCGACAATTGAACCACCATTAATTCTTCCTGTTGAACAGAATATAGCAATCCCATTGCGACCTGTGGTCGATGCACTAAAATCATTAATTTTTTCTACAAACGTTTTCATAATTATTAAATTAAACTAATCGTCTTACTTAAATACGAAGCAAAGGTATAAAATGTTACAATAAATCCAAACTATTTTTATAAAAAAACCCGAAACTTTTTGCTTCGGGTTTTAAATGTTTAAAAATCAGATGTTTAGATTTTTTCTTCCTTTTCATTTAAATCGAAGGTAAAGTTTAAGTCCTGACCATCAAAGTTCACTGCAAGTTGATTTTCATCGAAACTCTGGAACTCGGTAAACCACTTCTTTGAAAGAATCAGAGAGAACTTAATCTCTGCAATTTCTTGCAGGATTTTCCTTCTTTGCTTATTAAGGATACCTGATTTGGTTTCCAGATAAGTTTTCAGCACGCCTTTACGTTGCTCTTCACCGAGACTGAGATACATGTCAGACTGTAATTGAGCCTGATATTTCTTGATAGCATCAGCCATCACAAATTCACCGAGTTTCAATGCATCACCACTTTTAATCTTCTTTATGACATCATCAACCTTTGGAAGACTTGACAGACCCTTGATTTTGGTATTGAGTACAACTGACATGTAGAAGTCAGTGGCTTCGGCACTGGTAACCTTCGGAGCAAAGCCATTGTAGTCTGTAACCCCAACTTCTTTGAGCCAGTCTGAGGCTTCCTGTCCAAGTAATTCGGTGAACGACTTGCTGGTTTTTGGGAACAACGCTTTCTTATAAAAGTCATAGACTTTTTTGTCGCCCTGTAATTTCTTGAGTTCCCATTGCTGCTTGGCAAGTTCCATTGCTGAAATCGCTCTTACCATACCTCTGTTAACAAGTGGAATGCTGGTAAGGTCAATCACAAGTGTACGACCATACCTTGCATCGCCTTTACCATCAGGAACTAATGCTTCGTAATTGTTTTCGTCCATTGTGAATCCAACGTTGTTTTTATAGAGAATCTCATAGAGGTCATCAGAATATAATACTGGAAGTTCCTTGACATTCACAATACCGTCTTTCACAAGTGTGAATGTATTGTATTTGAAAGAAGCCACCTTGTTAATCTTGAAATCATTCTCAGGAAGCAGTGCTTCACCTTCGATGTAAATTCTTACACTGAGGTTGGCACGGCTTTCGTTCCAAACCAAGTCAGTTAAAGGATAACCCCTATCAGGATTACTATTTTGGAATTTCACCTCAATTTTACTTTCGGCAAGTTCGGCAGTGAGTTTAGTGAGTTCTTCAACATTCTTGGCTTCACCCAATTTTTTCTTTTCGGTAAGGGTAAGAACTGTTGCAGAAGCAATTTTCTTCCTACCAATCCTCTTATAAGTAAAGGACTCGTGATTGGGGTAGAACAGGCAACCTTCGATATTACCTAAATCTTCAATAAGATTCATAAGGCAGTATGCGTCATCGGGAACTGATTGAATTAGTACTTTTCCACCATCAGGATACCTTTTTGACACGTCACCAACACATTCTTTGATTGCAGTTTTGAAAGTATTGAGTTTCTGCTTTCCGAATGCATTTACAAGCATTTGGTAGTGATGTTGGTCACCAAGTGCGTAGAAAATTTTCTCAGCATCATCATTCAGAAGTTTATCTGAAAGTACGTAAATTGCAGCGTAAAGAGACTTGTCGCTTCCAGTGTTTCCTGCTTCAACACCTACTGGTCTTGGTGAGAAGAAATATACTTCTTTTACGCTTTGATTTACGAGAATCTTGCCATCTTTGATGTTGTAAAGTAATATGCTTCCATCAGCACCTGTGCTGAATGCGAAGTCATAAAGATAGTCGTCACTGATTTCAACAACGGTTTTCTTTCCACCCATTATTTCGCCAGACATCTTTGCGTCAAATACGGGTTCAAATTCATTGAATCCACTGGTCGAAATTTTCTCACCACCAATGAGTGAAGCCATTTCAGTAATTCTACGTGAATCAGCATAGTATCCGTATTCAACGAATGTTGCTGCTGCTAATTCATTTTCAAGTGTTCCAAGTGCTGAAATTACCTGATTCCAAGGACAGTCATTGTTATAACCATCGGTAAGAAAAATCATTGAAAATACGCTGTCGGGACGATTAGCACTGATTCTGCCAATGATGTCGTGAACAATTTCCAATGGTTTTCCGAATGCGGTACAACCAACGGGGCGTAGCCACCTGTCAATAGCATCATTCAGATCACTGAGTGTCTTGAGGGATTTAACTTCGACTTCTTCTTTTAGGATTCCACAATCACGACTACCTGAGAACCATACAATAGAAATTGTATCACCATCCCTCATGATGTTGGATAGTTTGTTCTTTAGTTGTGTTTTGATTAGTGGGAGGTCTTGGTACATCGAGTAAGATACATCGACTACAAAGATGTGATTGGTTTTTTTGGCAACCTCTACTGTTACCTCGCTATTTATCTCTTGGGTTGTAAGAAAATAGTTCTCGCTTAGTTTTACATTTTTTTTCATTTCAATCTAATTTATTTACAGTTATTTATTTTCAATAAACATTACTTATACGAATTTCGTATAGAAATGTTACAATTTTTCAGTCTTTTTTACAATTCGGATGTGCTTTTTAAGCCATAATTCAATATATGCGTTGTCATTACTAACAAACCCGTCATGGCAATCCGCTTGGAAATCCCTGACGAATTTTTCTAAATCACTTAGGGTTAGATAGTAACCATTTACATATTCTTCGTTACCATCAATGACAAAAATTTTACTTTCCAGAATTATCATTTTCAATTGATATAGAAAGCAAATATATTACAATTTTTCGGTTTTTCAAAGAACTTTTATATAAATACTTAAAAAATTATTTTTTTATTATAACACCATTTTTATTAATTTCAAACCCATAATGAATTGTAGTTTCTTTCCAAAGATTATCGAGTTCTTCGGGCGTAAGTTCATTTCCTTCCATTTGTTCATATATTAAATAATCAACTTCATTATCTGTGATGAATCTGGTTTGAAAAAATAGAACTAAAATGTCAATTATTTCTTTCGCTGAATGCCCCCAATATTGGGTTATTGTATCTATAAACCCATTAACGATATGTACTGCTAAAGTATTTTCTGGATTATCCCCAAGTGAAAGATATTTTCTTCCATCATGGTCTACTATTTTAATCTCTGTTTTCTCCTGAATGTCTTTCAAAGAGATTTGTTTTTCTAAAGTAATATCTACTGACATAATCGTTATTTTTATCCATTCAATATCATGGTCAATCCTTCCTTGAAGGGAACACTATCATCAAAATCATCACCATCAAGAATATATCGTACACCGAAACCATTAACTATTTCAAACAATAGCTTGTGTTGTTTGGGTAAATGTATGAAACCTAAAACGTGGTCCTCTTTAATTAATTTTTCAAGAAAACTAACCCTACTCAACTCACCCTCGTGCATTCCAAATGAATTAATGATTTCTTGTTTCGTTCCGTAATTTTCGTTTAATATTCCTTTTGTTAACATATTGTATGTTTTATATAAAATTATTCATTAATTTTCTGAGTGATTCACTCATTTGAAGTTGATATTCGTCAATCATTGCTGCAAGTTCAGCATCTTCATAATAATTTAATTTTTCTTCTTGTGCAAGAGCCATCGCAATGAATAATTTATTTATAACACCAACAACTTCACCATTTCCAGATTTAGCATACTTATTTAAAAATTCTTTCCAGAAAATATGAGACGTATTCCAATAAATTATATGTTTCCCATCTTCACGACCAAACTTACAAATATTTCCAGCTTCTCCCAAATCAATTCTTTCCCATTTTGCAAAGTCTCTATGTCTTTTTGTAAATTTGTTTTTACCGAGTTCTTTAACCTCAACAGCACTACCACCACGTTTTTTATTCTTACCCTTAATTTTAATTAATTTACTTTTATTGATTTCAACAAGTGATTTATTCATGGTTTCGTCTACTGTGGTGTCTTTATCGGTTGAATTATTTTCTTTGAATTTTGATAAATTTCTTGCGGTGTTAGTATATTTATTTATTACTTCACGTATTTTATCCTTAAAGCCTTGATTAATATCGTTTTTATCCTTTTCAGTTATGGTTTTTAAAAACGTTGAACCTAAAAGCATGTCAACACTACCATCAACAAATAATTCAAGACGATATCCATTTAAATACCCATCACCAAATTTATCGATAATACCTAACCCCAACCCTTCACCAACAAGCCTATAATTTCTATAAATATACAAACCAGCCTTTGCATTATTACGTTCAATATAGTGCGAAAATTTTGGTGATTGATGTTCTAAATAATATGCATTAAACTTATATGTTTTATTTTCAAATTCAAAAGTCTCGTTATGTTCACTCAATCTTTTAGACCAAGTTTCATTTCTAAACATGGGGTCAAAACCCTGAATTTTTTCTTTATTAATGAAAATATTAATATTTTTTTCATTAATAATGTATCCATAAAATAAACCAAATTTTTTCTTTAGAATGTCTTTAAATATTGTTGGGTTAGTATTTGATATCCTATCAAGATTAGTAATTTCAATGATTGTTCCATGTTCAGAACCAGTTAAATCTTTGAATTTATTATATTCATCATCAGACCCAATACCTATTGGTGCAAACCATAGATTTTCATTTATCATTTTTTCATAATCGAAAATACCGATTAGAAAATCTCCACCATTATTTTTTGTTTTTACCACGAGTTTTTTTCCCATAGATAAGAATGCACCCTTTAATCCAGTTCCATATGAACCTAAATCAATTGTGGCATCTTTACCTGATATTGACCCTAATTTAAGTGCTTCATTTAGTGTTTCAATATTCATCCCATTTCCATCATCAACAATTTGGATGAATTTGGTTGTTTTAATTGTAACCCACACATTTTTTGAGTCAACATCGTTGTCGAGTGAATTATCGACAATATCTGCAATCGCTGTGTAATTGTTATAACCTGAGTTTCGAAGTGTTGTTAAAAAATTAACATTTGGGAGAATTCCCATGTTCTGGATAGAACCAGAATCTTTAAATAGATTTTCCATAAAATTTTGTTTTTGGGATACGATGTTCATTAACACCATATCGATAATAATTATTTTTCATTCGATTAATTCAATATTAACCAAATCATTGCAAATGTATTAAACATTTATTATAAACACAAACATTTTTTGAAAAATTCTTATTTATTTTTATTCCGAACAATTATTTCACATAAATTCAAAAATTCGTCAGTTGTTAATGTGTTTTTCATTACATTAATTGGTTTATACACCCAAGCAACATTATCTTCGAGATATCCTTTGGTAGAGTCTAATCTATCTAAAGACGAATTTCCTAAATCACGAATCCCATTACTACTACTATATGTTCCAATTTTCAATTCAATACCTGAAAAATAACAATATCCACTAAAAATTGATTCAAGATATTGTGGAGTAACATCAAATTCAATACCTCTCAAATCTGCTTGTCTTTTTAATTTATTATATTGAATTAATGATATGTTTTTGGTAAGCATTTTACACTTCTTTTTTGATTTCATATCAAGGGTAAAACATTTATGGCAATGTCCCGTACCAATACTTTTACTTTTTCTATTTAAAATGCTATGTCCTGTGTGATAAATATTTCCACATTCCGTACATTTAACAGTATAAGATACATATTTTCCATTATGAATCTTTAATATTTCCAGATTCATAATGATATCACCAACATTATAAACTCTATCACCATCTTCATTTCTTCGTTTAATCTGAGCACAAGACCTACATGATTTAGAAAATGTTGATTTATTAATATATGATTCACTAAAGATTGCTTCATGACCACAATCACATCTTAGTTTTCTCTTTCTTTTCCCATCAACAATGATTGGTTCTGATATTATCATCCAATCATTAATTTTACTATTAATTTCTAAATTTCTTTTCATGATAATTTTATCGTTACACATATAAATACCCAGCAAGTTTTTAAAGGTAACAAAAAATCTTCTAAATTCAATAAAATTTTAAATTTATCCACATTTCGACCAAGAACATTTGCTGCATCGTATGCAACCTTCTTGAAAAATAAAATCAGTTCCACCACATTCAGGACATTTACCATTCATTTTTTGACCGTTTTTAATATATTTTTTAATTACACGACCAACACCGTTCTTCCATGTGTTAATGTGGTCTTCAGTGAAATTTAAAGAATCAATTAATTCATAAACATAAATTAACGGCATTCTGTGTCTCAGTACTCCAGAAATAAATTTAGCATAGTTCCAAAACTCTGGATTGAAGGCGTAATTTAAGCCAGTATGAATATGTTTAATTCCTTGAGCATCTACGTATTCAATATCATATCTTTTTTTCTTATTACCATTCTCATCTTCAATGATATTTTTCACCACCTCACACTCTTTAATATTTATTGGTAAATCGGTAAGTCCATTAGAATTAACACCAGTAAAAATCTCATATGGTTTACCTTCATAAAGTCCTACAACAGCAATCCATTTTTCCAAACTGTTTTGGAATCTATGAATCTCACCTTTAAGTCTCTTCGGTCTTTTAGGGGCATTAATTTCTTCAGGTATTTTATCGTTCTTCTCTTCTTTTTTAGATATTAATACACCACTACGACTGCCATCACGGTAAACTGTAATACCTTTACACCCACTACACCAACCCGTTTCATATATTTGAGCGATTAGTTCTTCTGATGCATCATTCGGTACATTAGTTGTTGTGCTGATACTATGGTCGATATGTTTTTGGAGTCTACCTTGCATCTCTACCTTTTTAACCCAATCAACATCATTGGAAGTTGCTTTATAATATGGTGACTTCTTCACGATTTCATCAACTTGTTCTTTATTCATGGTTTTAACCACTTCAATATCGTACCCATTAATACTTAACCATAATTCAAAGTTGTGATGAAAGACAGGATATTCCATCCAAGCAATACCTTCGTCATCAACGAAATCAATACGCACATCTTTTTCTTGTGGATTGATTTTACGTCTACGCATGTATACAGGTAGGAATACTGGTTCAATCCCTGATGTGGTTTGAGTCATTAAAGAAACAGTACCAGTTGGTGCTATGGTAAGTAGTGCAATATTTCTACGACCATGATGTTGCATCATTACCCAGACTTCAAAATCTTCTTGTTTAATTCTTTCGATAAATGGATTATTTTTCTCTCGTTCAAAATCGAAAATCGGGAAAGCACCACGTTGTTTTGCTAAAATAGCTGAAGATTTATAGGCATTCAGTTTCAATTGTTTATGAACTTCTTCACTAAACTCAGTCGCTACGTCAGTACCATAGGTTAAACCAAGAGCAGCAAGCATATCACCTTCACCAGTAACACCTAATCCAGTTCTACGACCACTTATTGTTTTTTCCCTAATCCTTTCCCAAAGATTGATTTCATATAGTTTAATAAACTCATCTTCGGGGTCATTTTTTATTTTAGTAAGAATAGTATCAATTTTTTCGAGTTCTAAATCAATAATATCGTCCATATAACGCATGGCTATAATTACATCATGTTTAAATAATTCCCAATGAAATCTAGCATCTTTAGTAAATGGATTGCTAACATATCCAAATAAATTTATTGCAAGTAATCGACAACTATCGTAAGATGGTAATGGTAATTCGCCACACGGATTAGTGCTTTTTTCAATCCATTCTTTACCATAACAAGATGATATTGATTCCGATAATATTTTATCCCAAAAAAGAATACCCGGCTCAGCAGATTTCCAAGCATTATGAATAATTTTTTTCCAGATTTTCTGAGCATTGACTTCTTTAACGAATTTTGGTTTATTGTTATTAATTGGGAATTGTTGAAAATATTGTTTATCATTTAAAGCAGCATCCATAAATTCATCAGTCAATTTCACACTAATATTTGCACCAGTGACTTTTCCCTGTTCCATTTTGGCATCAATAAATTCTTCACTATCTGGATGCTTTATATTAACACTAAGCATCAGTGCACCACGTCTTCCGTCTTGTGCTACTTCCTTGGTACTATTCGAATATCTTTCCATGAAAGGTATGATACCTGTACTGGTAATGGCACTGTTTTTTACAGGACTTCCTTTGGGTCTAATGTGAGATAAATCATGTCCTACTCCACCTCTGCGCTTCATTAGTTGAACCTGTTCTTGGTCAGTTTTAAAGATTCCACCATATGAATCGGAATTATCATCACCAATAACAAAACAATTTCCTAATGAAACCACTTGAAAATTGTTTCCAATTCCCGACATCGGAGAACCCTGTGGTACTATATGTTTGAAATGTTTTAGTGTATTATAAATCTGTTCTTCTTTAAGTGGATTTGGGTATTTATTTTCGATTCTTGCAAGTTCTCTAGCGATTCTCCAATGCATATCATCGGGGGTGAGTTCGTAGTAATTATTATTGTCTTTTAAACAATATTTTTTTCTCCAAACATCTGTGGCTAATTTATCACCTTTAAAATAATTTAATGTTGCTTTTTCAACTTCCTGTTTTGTATAAGTTTTTCCTGAATTTTGGGTCATAGAATTTTATGATTTTTTATAATTTATTGATTTCAAATATAGTGAATGACATGCATAAATACAAGGATTTATTCAAAAATTCAAAATAATTCTCGTTAAATTTTTAATTATTTTCAAACCAAGAATTTAACGTTTTTACTGTCACTATATTAAAGAAAAGGGGGTGCTAAAAAGCACCCCCAAAAAAACGGAAATTGATACAAAAACAGAAAAAATTCTTATTTATCGACTACAGTAGTTGTGTCATCAACACTGATTGAACCCATATCTTCTGGTTCATTTTCGTTGTTATCAATAAGTGATTTCGATATTGTTTTAAAATCGGCATCATTTGAACTCATACCTCTATAATTTACACTGGCAGTATTAAGAGTACTTGACATATTAAACACACCATCAGCAGTTGCTGTATATGTATATGTGTTTCCAGCACTTACACCAAAACTTGTTCCAACCGCAAATGCATCTTGATTTGCTGCGAGATACATGAAATTCCAATCATCTTTTTCACATTTCTTAATGAGTTTCTCGATATCATTAAGTTTATATTCCTTACTTGCATTCTCATAACCATCGGTTACGATACAAACCAAAACTTTTGCAGGTGCTTCGACACCAAGTTCATTATGATTTGCTTTGACATTATTAATTGTTTTACCAATTGCGTCATAAAGAGCAGTAGTGCCTCTCGGATTCCATTCTTTGGATGTAATATCCTTGACTTTTTTAATATCAATATTGTCATAAAGGAGTTCATATTGATTATCAAAAAGAGCAACAGTTATTGTTGCTTTATCAGGTAATTCTTTTTGTTGTTT
>Ga0207997_1001892_pt1 | contig 10712 bp, 28 predicted proteins | sample AntAceMetag02UKN_FD_184777 | JGI IMG/M metagenome (GOLD analysis project Ga0207997, IMG submission 184777) | Saline lake microbial communities from Ace Lake, Antarctica - Antarctic Ace Lake Metagenome 02UKN (SPAdes) (version 2) | ecosystem: Environmental > Aquatic > Non-marine Saline and...
TCATTCTAAATTCTCCTTAACTTCCTTCACAATCCCTTTACCCAAACTATTATCTACAGGCAAGATCATATTTTCTGAATTTTCCTTATATGTCTTGTCTTCTGTGTAAATAGGACTTTGAGGTTGATCCTTTAATTTAGGTTTAGGCATTTTCTATTAGTGTTTGAGTATCATTAGATTCAATCTTTTGAACTTCAACTCTACCTCTCCATTTTATCATCACTTCTCTATTTGCTGGACACGACATTAGATTTTGAATATCTAGGACGTTCATTCTTTCTTATCCTCTTTTTTAGATTTTTCTAATAACCTTCTAACAGCTTCATCTTTAGATCCAAGTTTATGAAGAACTCTATAACCTTCTAAAGTCCAAAAGTTATCATAACTTAAACGCATTGTTGTTTTTTTCATTTTGTGTATATTTTCATACATTTTGTACTATTTAAATAAGGGTTGTAATTATTTAAGGGTTACATTAAACTTTCTTCAAAGAAAGGTCTTACTGGTATTTCCTCTCTCCATTTAGCATGAAAGTCTTTCTTAACTTGAACTATTTCAAGATCATAGTAATATAATTTTTCAAACTTTTTTTTTAGAAGTATTGCTCCTGCCATTGTTCTTGAAGATTGTATCTTACCATCATATTTGAAAGGTGAGCTTAATTTCTTATTGAAAATAACGTAAGTCCCTCTAAAATTATAATTAGTGGGAGTTACATACTTCTCTTCAAAGGTCAATTTCTTTACGTCTCGTATTTTTTTTGGTTTCATTTTGTTTTTTATTATGGCAGTAGAGTTGGTTTAGGTTTATTCAAGAACCTAAACCCCCATCAAGTCAGACCCCTACCATATCCCTTGCTTGAACAAGTCTTGATCATAAATAAAAAAATAATAATAAATATTAATAAGTTAATTTAATAACCTTTAATTGCTAAGTAATTACCATCTAGTTCTGTGTTTATTGTTTTCCCAGTAAAGTCCTGTAGAGAAACACAAGCATAGTGTTTCATTAGTGAAGCTAGTGCAGATTGTTTAACTACTGCATCATCCTCATCCAACTTAAACCATGTTCCAGATGAATTAATTTTCTTATCTTTTAGGTATATTACTTTGGAAAGTTGAAGACTATCCTCTCTATCAGGATGCTTAACAATAAATACTACTTTTTCTCCGTAGTCTTTAACTTCTTCAATCTTAACTCCTGTAACAAGAACTGGTTTAGCTTCCATTCTTTCAATATCCCTAGTTCCAATACCCTTGTTTAGTTTTTCATTTTGTTCCATTTTCGGTTTTCTTTTTTTGATCCTCCCTCTAATTCTATAAATTGAATATCATCCTTTGCATTTGCTAATCTACTTGTTTGAGTGAATGTAGGCTTTAACTGCTTTATAACAAGCTTTTTATTCAAATGAATATATTGACACTTAGGTAAGTAAGAACGTGCGATAGAAAGGCTTCTAAACCTCATATGGGCGTTCTGACATGAGACTACCTCCTCTGTTTCTTGATCTATTATGGCAAATGTTCCTGGTTTGTTATAAATTGTCTTTTCTTTCTTTCCCATGTTATTTTGAGTTCTCCTTTCCTTTTATTATATAGTTACCATTATTTTGTAGTCTTTTATCTATTCCTTTACATTTATCACAAACATAAGTGAACTTTCCAGAAGGTATGAACCTTTCTTTACATTTCTTACATATTCTTCCTAATCTTGGTTTTTTTTGTTGCATCCTTGGTTTTTTTTGTTGCATCCTTATTCAGCTTCATCTCCTCTCTTTTTATTTCTTCCTGGGAGAATAGGAATGATTTACATTGTCTGCAAAATACATCCTGATTACATCCACTAATTTCAATACCTTCCTTCATGTGTTCACAAATATATGTTCTAATTGTCATTTGAATTGCTTTCCTCAATAATCCAATCCTGATAAATATTATATTGAGATTTTGCTAGAATAGATAATGCTGTGCTAATATCTTTAGATTCAACATATTCTGATTGCCTTAATTTTGCAGAAGAAATAGACATTCTTATTAAAGATTCTAAAAATCTTGGATTTATTCTAACTCCTGGATTTTTTATTTTTCTACATCTAGCATAAGCATTTTGTAATTCTTTATCTATTTCATCATTCAATTTAGGAGTTGAAGTATTTTTAATATATACAAAAAACTTCTTTAAAAAATCTTTACTATACTTAGGATTCAAAGTACCTTTATGTCTTTTAATCATTTTACTACCAATTTTTTTATCTATCTCTTCATCTTGTTTATCTCTTACAACAAATACTGAATCAAATCTATTTAGAATTGGGGAAGGAATATTGAACTGTGAAGCTAAATTCATATCTCCTTCATCAAAATGACCATTCTTTGGATTAGCTATTGCAATCATTCCACAAGTAACTTTCATCTGAACATGAATATTTGCTTTATTGATGCTGACTGTTTGCTCACTCATACCCTCTTGTAGTTTAGGTTTATCTTCATCATGTAAATTATTTAACTCATCTAAAACCAACAAATCTTTAGCTAAAATCAAAGCACCAGGTTCAACTCTATATCCTCCCAAAGCATCTTCCTCTTTCATTACACTTGCAGTTATACCTACTGCTGAAGATCCTCCTCCTACGGCCTTTCTACTTCCAGGAGTTATTTCTAAAACATAATCACATAAAACAGACTTAGCCACCCCTGGATCTCCTATTAAAAGTATATTAGATTTATTTCTTGTAGCATTCTGTTTCTTATCATTCCTACTATTACAAAGCTGGAGTATTATTGCTTTCTTTATTTCTTCATAACCATAAACTTCTGGAGCAAATGAATCTAACAATGAATTCAAACCATTCTCATTTATTTCATTTGATAATTCTGTGAATTGAAGTTTATCTTCATCTGATAAATCTATGATTTCAATCTCCTTCTCAATAAGTTCTGCACTCATAACTTCTAATATCCAATTAAGAAAAAGTGTTTGTTTACCTGCTTTAAATATTGGAACTTCTTTTAATAACCCAATAACTCTTACTTCATTTCCTGGATTAAATATTTTGATATTCTCCTTATTAGTTAATTCATTAAATAGAACTGCCTTTATTCTTTGACTATGAGGATTATCTGTTTTCTCTTGTAAATCTTCTAATTGAATAAAACAAGCATCAACTTCCTCCCTTTCAGATATTTTAAATCCCCCTCTTCTTCCACAGGAACATCTTGTTGGTTCTCTAATATTCCCAATTCTATAATTTTGTTCAACCTTTATTAAAGTTCCACAAGACGGACACTCAAATTTAAGTCCTTTTATTACTGGTTTTACTTCTCCAAAAGAAGTTATTCTCCCTTCAATACATATTACTTTCTCTAAATGTTCTTTTCTTATCTCTTCAATATTCAATGTAGCAGATGGTGGAAGATTGATTATTGCAATATTTACTTTTGAATTATAACATTTTGAAAAAATCATTAAAAAATTATCTGTATTTTCTAATAAATAATCTGCAAGTGAAGGATCATATTCTGATAAACAATTGAAATCTAAATAAAGTAAATTCCTTTCTCTTTTAGGATTATATGATTTTGCAAAAGATTTTATATTATTTTCTAGCTCATCATCTATTTTTAATTTCTTTTTTAATTCTTCTTCTGCTTTCTTTTTTTCTTGCTCAATTGACTCTATTTTTTCTATTCTTTTTGTTATTTCATCATTTGCAACTTGCAACAGATAGTTGTAACACATTTTACCTTTTGACCCAATTGTGCCAAAAAAGGGCTTATTTCTAGAAATTATATTTCTTATGTTGGCTTCACTTTTTCCCATCTTTAATGCTAACTCACCGAATGTAAGTGCTCTTTTTTCTATGATTAAATGCTTCATTATTTGCTCTAAATTAGAATCTCCAAAAACCTTATATAAAAGTAGAGTGTTACAAGTTGCAGGTGTTACAGGTGGAGTTGTAACACTTGTAACACTTGTAACACTTGTAACACTTGTAACACTTGTAACACTATCTTTCTTAAGGCTTCTTCTAATATAATTTAACTGTTTTTTTAATGTTGGAAAAGTTATTTCTGTATTTTCTTTTAATAATTTTAATTTATTTTCTATTTCAATTGGATTTTCAAGTTTAGCTATTTCTTTTAATTTAATTGTTAACTCTAAATCTGTTAATTTTGGTAAATATTCAGCATAACCTTGAGAAATAGTAGATTCTGCATTTTCTTTTGTGGAACTAACTATCTCTCCTGCCTTACATTTTTCAGTATCTTTCAGCATTTTTATTTTAATCATCTTTTACTCCTGCAATATTTCTACAATTAGGATAATTACTACAACCATAGAAATAACCAAATTTTCCTTTCCTTCTCATCATAAATCCTTGTTTACATTTAGGACACAATCCCAAAGAATCAGGATGGTTATTTGAATTAATTTTATTTAGTTCATTTAAAATAATATTTCCAGAATCAAGTATTTGTTCTTTGTAATTTTCAACCAATCCTTTAAATGGATTATTTTCAATTATTTCGAATATTTCCCTTTCCTTTCCATCTCCTTTAGTGATAGTATTAGTGATAGTATTAGTAATGGTATTGATACCAGTATTACTTTTAATTAAAGGAAAAACAATTTTATAATAATCAAAATCTCCTTCAATCATAGGCTTAAGATTATATTTAAAATTCCATCCATTAATCATCTTATGAAAACCAGAACCAATATTTTCCGAAAACCGAATAAACCTAAAAATCTTAGCAATAATCGGATTTCTAGGTAAAGAAAAATCCTCCTTCAAAATCAATTCAATCTTCTTAGGCAAAGCACCAGGATTAAAAAACTCAAACCTATTTGTAAAAAACCTAATTCTAGGATTTGCAGGGCTAAAATAATCAGTATGAATAATTAAATTTACAAGTGCTTCCCTTATCGCTTGAAGATGAGGAGGATCATCATCCCTTATTCCCTGCTTAACTGAAAAAGGAACCTCTATCTTTGTACTAATCCTTTCATAAATATCAAAAAAAGTTTTAAACAAATTCTTCTCAGAAGAAATTCTATAATTATATTTAGTTGGTGCATCCTCATAAGAAATTCCTGCAATCTCAAGATACTCAATCCTATAATTAGAGATTGCCTCCAATAAAGAATCTTCATTTCCAAAAACCAAAAGCCCCCCATAAGTAACTTTCCCATTTTTCAAAACACCCAATTTCTCAAGAAAATTTAAATCATTCAGCCCATTATATCTATGAGTAGGATTTACCCCCACAAAAAATCCCCTATACTTATTTATTGTATCCTCATCCAAATCTTCCCAATTAGAAATTTCTTGTTCTGGAGCAATCCATTCTCCTTTTGTTAAATTTTGATATGAACCATTATTAAATATTTCAAAAGCAGAAACCATTTCTCCTGTTATTTTATTTATTGCAAAGTCCATAGTTAATCCTTCCTCCTAACAGTATAAGATTCAATAGATTTATTTAGTTCTTCAAAGAATACGATCACTTCACCTTTCTCAAGGTCCTTCATTATAAGAAACTCTTCAGTTACTTTTATTATAGTTCCATTATAAAAAAATCCATTAATTAAAGAAATATGTGCCATTCGTTCATCACTAAGAAATATTTTTGCTCTTTTGTATTCATTTATTATATTTATCATTTCATTTGTTTTTGAGCTAAAAAATAAAAAGAAGAGGAAGTTACGGGCTTCCTCTCCAAATTCACCTAATTTAGCTCTAAGTGTTTTTAGTAATAATAATTTCTATTTAAAGATTGGTTATAACTTTATTGTAGTCAATTTAATCTATTTTTAAATTTGCATTTAAACTAACCATTCTTATATAGGTACTAAGTTTTAGACGAAGAGAATCAGCTTTCTTTTGTAGCTTTTCCTTATCATCTTTATCAAGTCTTATCTTTAACTCATGATTTTTTTTCACTTTATTTTTCCAAGAAGTATCTAAACCTCTTTGTCACAAAAAGGGACTAATGATATTTAAATAAGTGTTGTAATTAGAAAGTGTTAAATTTTAAAGGTTTTAATATAAATCACTTATAATATCACTTTTGGAATAATTGTTATTCCTTCTGTTAGATTATTTTGTATAGCATATTTAATGGGATCAACAGCACAATATCCACCTTTAAAATAAAGAACAACAGCTAAAACAAAGATTGCAAGAACTAATAGGAATCCTAATAACAACAATAATTTATCTAATTTTTTAATGGTTCTCATTTTTTTAATTTTTTAATTATATCTATTCCACTTAAAACAACTGTAACTAAAACAATTAAAATCATTTTAGATATTGGTTTTGCTAAATTTACTTGATAATCTCTAAATAATTCAATTGAAAGATTTTGCCAAAACATTAAAGCAGTAATTAGGAAAAATAGAAATATGGTTATTTTAGAAAACCAAATTAATAAGTCCCAACTTAATATACCTATTTCTTTTAATTTTTTGTTAAATTTATATTCATTTAATTTCATATTCTAGTTTTTTTTATTTTAAAAGTTAATAATCTAAAGGACATCCATACTGCTAATATTCCAATTATAATTAATAGTATATTCCCACTTTCCATATTAATTTGGTTTGAAAACTCCTTCCTTATCATTAGGTGTTGATTTTTGGTAAATGATGTTTAGAAGTTCTAATATGGAGTAGTTTATTTTCTTTATCTCTTCCAGTTGCTTCAATAGATTATAATTTACGAATAAGGGATCTTTTAAATTTTCTTCAATTGTTTTTTCTTTTTCCTTTGGCATTTTTATTTTTCCTTTATTTCTAGTAACTTCTTATTTTTAAAATCTTTTTTTGCTTTTCTTTCAGATAAAATAATCTTAACTACTAATAATAAAGCACCAACAATTATCCCAAAGATTATTCCAAGTATTGCAATTAATAATATAACTCCAAAGTTCATCTTATGTTGCACCTACCAATTGAATCACTCCTGGTGAATTTAACAATCTATCTAAAGAGTCTATAATATTGGATTGTGCTATTTGTAATTTTCCAGCTTCGGCAACCATGCTACTCACAGCATTTGTTACAGTTACCAACTGCTTGGCAATTAGAAATAAGAAGACCATAATCACTACAATTGCTCCAATATTTACAAGTAAAGTTGCATTTTCCTTCCAGAAATTTGTTTTTTCATACCTCTCTTTGTTCATTTGGTGCATTGAACTTCTTGCTAATTCTGTATTTGTATCTGAAAAGTTTGCATTCATAGCCCTTCTTTCATCATCATAATCTTTTATTCCCCCAAATTCTATTATCTTTCCATCTTCACAATACTCTACATAATGGGTATTTGATTTTGCTTCTATCTTTAATTTTGGTATTAAGTTCTTTGTTTCATAGGGAGTTTGTAATCTATAACCCAAGTTTCCTAAAGAATCTAATCTTACGGTCATTGCTTTAATAGTTTTATCTGCAATCAAAAGTAATGTATATGGATTTCTTTTCCAGAAAACTATGCTTTTATTAAACTTCTTTTTCATTAAATATTGTTGAACAAAGAAAGCAACTACACCAATAATAACAACTCCTAGAATTACATATCCTAAAGTATCAAAAACTCCTCCAGCATTAACTTTTCCAAAAAGTCCCTTAGCTTCAGAAAGCATATTTATTGCCATGTTATTTTAATGTTTTTTTCCTTTTTAAACTATAGGGGAGTTTTTGGGATTATTCATAATTAAATAATAACCTACTGATCCCACCATTAATTGAACTAAACTTATGTATAAAATTGGTTCATCCCAATAAATCATTCCCAATAAGAAAGTTATTGCACCAATAATTATGAAAGTTAATAGTAAAATTTTAATTAAATTTATTATATGTTCATTCATCTTGTAATTCAATTTTCACCTTAGCTTTTTTAGATATTCTAATTTGATATTCTCCAATTGATAACCCTAATTCATCTGCTTTCTTTTGTAATTCCTTAAAATCTTCTGGAGAATACCTTATCTTAATTGGTTTTGTTTCTTCTTTTACTAATTTATTATAAACCTTTCTTTTCAAGTTTTCTTTTTGTTTTCTTTTCAAGTTTTCTTTTTGTTTTCTTTTCAAGTTTTCTTTTTGTTTTATTTTCTGTTTTACTAATTTATTATACTTTTTTTCCAATTCCAATTCCAATTCTTTTTTATTTAATTCGTTTCTGATTATTCTTTTAGAATCAATTATTCCAATAATTAAGTCTACTTTGCTCATTTTTTTAAATTCTGATATTCTTTTATTAAAAACTGATTCTTTGTATTCTTTTATTTCCTTTTCCATGAATTAATTAAGAAATAATTGTTTTTAAACTATAGGGGAGTTTTTGGGTTTAACTTTTTCCCAATTTTTTCAATTTCTTTCCTTTTTTTGTTAATCCAAATGCTTCTTTATTAACTATCTTTTTCAATTTCTTTCCTGTAAAAGATAATACTATAACAATTCCTAAAACTATTCCAGCATTTTTTACTATCTTCCAGAAAAGAATAGAATTACTAGAAAAAAGAGTAATTACATAATAAATTAAAGCTAAGACTCCTCCATAAAAGAGATATAAAAATACTAATGACCAATCAATAAAAATTGTATCTTTCTCTTTAGAATAATTAATTGGAATGTTTTGCTGAAAAAAAAGACGAGGATATTTTTTATATACTGGAAAGAGATCTTTAAATTTAAGATCAGTCAATGCATCCACTTTCCGATTTTTCCAGAATCCTTTCGCGTGGGAATGTTCTCGTTCATGGGAAATAATTTTTTCTCTTAATATGGGGAAGTCTTGAAGTTTAGAATTTATTTCAATAACATGATCTTTTCCTTTTTGGTACGTGTTAGCAATGCCCCATTCCACTTCTTTAACTGTTGTTACCATAAGTTAATTAAGAAATAATTGTTTTTAAACTATAGGGGAGTTTTTGGGATTCACTCTTCTTGCCACAATAAAAACTTATTTTTACCTTGTTTTGTTAATAAGTATTTTTCTTGTTTAGCAAAAGAAACTAATTTCTGTTTTCTTTTTGATAATGGATATTCAAGTAATTCTTTCTTTCTTGATAGAAATTGTTTGGTTAAACTATTTACATATTTTTTTGCTAATTCTTCATTAGGAAAAGATATTTTTGTTAGAAAATATCCTTTTGGTTTTTTTACTTTTACTATTTTCATAATATAAAAATTAAGGAGTTTCCCAGAGAAGTTTCTTTTTTGTATTTTTCCTTTTTACTTTTCCTTTTATTATCTTTGATATATTTACATTTGCTCTTAATTCATCCATTTCAAAGTCTTCTCCATATTCATAATTATTTTTCATCTAGGGTAGCTCCCAAGAATTAGCACTTTGTTTGGGTTGATTATAAACCATCTTTCTTGCTTTTTTACTTTTACTCTTTGATTTCTTCTTTTTGTAAGTTTTTTTAGGAGATTTAGATCGTAACACGTTATCTAAGCTCATAGGAGCTTGTCTGGAGGGTTTTGGTTTATAAATCATAGACTTACTCAACTCTCTAACTTGTGGTGCATTTGTATCTATATTCCTGGATGCTTTAGTAATTCCTTTCCAAAGTAGCTTTCCAGTTGTTTTCAATCCTTTCCCGAATGTTTTTCCAAAATTCTTTAAAGCATTAGGAGACCTTTGAACTGCATTTAACTGATTGATTTCTTGCATTAATTTATTTCTTTCTGTCATAGAAGTAGCAATTTGTAATTTTTTAGCTTTCTGTACTTTAAGTTTTTCTATTTCTTTCTTTAATTCTTCTAGTGATGGTTCTGTTTTTCTTTTCATTTTAGTTTTTTAGTAAGCCATTTCATAAATTTTCTTAGGAACATTATAAATCCAATTCCCACATTTTACCAACATAGCACTTTTTCCATAATACAATTTTTTCATTCCTTTTACAGAACCAGATTTACTAAAATTTGGATATTTGTCTATATTAATTCTTTCACCTTCTTTTATACTCATTTTTCTGACAGGATAGTTTCTTTCTTTCAAAGGTTCAGTATTTTTTAATGGTGATTTCATTTTAAATTCATAAATTCTTTTTTTAATTTATTTCTATTTTTTAAATAATCACTTCTTTTGATTTTACCTAATAAGTATCTTGAATCTAATTTTGCTAATTTTTCAAGAATTTTCTCTGCTTTTTCAAATCTTTGTTTTGCTGTTGTTCTTTTCATTTTAGTATCTCCTTTTACTCATCCTATTTAAATTAGTATATTTTCCTTGCATATCTCTAATTCGGTTTGCTTTCATTTGTGCTTCACCTTTTGTTTTAGCAAATTCTACAGGTCTTCCTGCAATAGAAATATCCCATCCACCAGATGTTTTTTTTATTGTAACTCTTCCTTTTTTCATTTATTAACTACCTCTGTTTCTTTTGGAACTTCAGGGGAGGATTCTTTTTTAAAAACTTCCATTAATTGAGGTATGAAAGATTGAATTACTTCTGGATCGATTTTTAGAGTATTAACTTTAGTAGTAATTTTATCTTCCTCTTGTTTTGAAAAATCAGTTTTTATGATAATTTCAATATTAATTCTGTGTTCCATTTTATTTATTCTTCAAGTAGAAATCTTTAGAAACGATTCTCCAAGATTTAATTCCTGAAGGAGCATCTGCTACTGCAAAATAAGTTGTTCTTTTTGATCTTGGGTTTCTTCTAGTTTTGAATACAAATTTATTTGTAGTAAAT
>Ga0207997_1001893_pt1 | contig 10711 bp, 17 predicted proteins | sample AntAceMetag02UKN_FD_184777 | JGI IMG/M metagenome (GOLD analysis project Ga0207997, IMG submission 184777) | Saline lake microbial communities from Ace Lake, Antarctica - Antarctic Ace Lake Metagenome 02UKN (SPAdes) (version 2) | ecosystem: Environmental > Aquatic > Non-marine Saline and...
GTGGGGTGCTGTCTTATGTATTCTCATCGGCATCGGTTCCTGGGTTGCTAGTGCGTGCCTTGAGATTCCCGGGCTGGATGAGGCAGGCCGGGCCTTGGTTTATGTGCCACTGGGGGGATTATTTGGACTTTCTGTCAACCGTTAGTCTCCTCCCGGCAGTATGGTCATACCGTTTAACTAATGTTAGTTTGCCCTCAGATAAGACAATGGCCAAAGTTTCTGGCATTCATGGCATTGTCCTGAATTTTCGTCTATTTCTAATTCCTCGCCACAATCAGGGCAACAAAAAGATTCCCCAATGATTTCTGGTTCGCACCCTGTTACTCCAGGTGGGTAATTATCAGCCATTATTTACCTCCAGTGAACTGTCTAGTTAATCTCCAAAACTCTTTGTCTCTACGTACAACACCGATGTCCACGGGCAGAACACTCTGCCTCGGTGTGCCCTACCTCGCTGACCATTGATTCGGTAATCTGTAAGCCACACACCTAGCCCTTTCTGCTCCAGCTGGTCCCCGGGCTCACCGCTCATAAACGGGCTCTCACCTTCGAGTCTAGTCTCTTTCTCTCCATCGATAGTTACAGTTGCAATGACCCTCATAGGTTACCTCCTCACCCAAGGGTTCCTGCAGGCCTTAGTAGCGCTCATCTTACCTACCTCAACAGACCGGGGTCTGACTTCTCAAAGGTGATATTTTTGGTAGTGACAGTCTCTAGGCTATCCCACTCCACTGGCTCCAGCTCACTCTCATGAACCAGCTCACCGAGCATAATAGACTCACCGAGCTCGGTCAGAGGGGCGCAGATGATATAGCCGTAATATACTTTCCCTTCAGTGGGGAGCAGCTCCACGCCGTTTCTCCAACCGTATATTGTACAGACTGGTATATCCCACTCCTGCCAGCCTCCCTCCCATGCCTCGATATCCTCACACCTAATGACGAAATCCGGATTTGGGGTGCCGTACTTTTCACGGAAGTAATCAGATTTCCCTCTCAGCCTGTAGAGTTTGTTGTAATCTTCCCTGATTGCTGCAAGTTCATACCGGTTCATCTTTCTCTACTCCCTCCTATCTGGCCTGGTATGGTATTCATCGGCGGCGATATAAACCACCCTTCCCTCGCGGGCCAGCCGGCTTCGTATCCGGAAGGGCAAGTCCTCCATTGGCAGATTGGTGGTAACCACCATGGCTAATTCGTGCATCAGCCTGTAGTCGATGATAGTATCCAGGCGCTCCTGCACCCAGGGCGTCCGGTTCTCGGTACCCAGGTCGTCCAGGGCAAGCAGAGGGACATTCAGGAAAAAATCAAACCTGGCATCGTAGGAGTTATCGCCCTCCTCCCGGAAGCCTCTCTTGAGTTCCTCCAATAGTAGCGGCACATAAACATAGCGGGCAGGTATGCCGGCCTGAAGCCATCGGTGGCAGATTGCCGCGAGAAGGTGTGACTTTCCCCTATCAGTTCCCCCCATAAGCAAAAGCCAACTGGTGTCGCACCGGCGCTCCGCCAGCACCAGGGCAGCCTCACACGCCTCCTCGAGTCCGGAAAGAAGCTCGAATGTCTCAAATGTCCAGGTCAAGGCTTTTTTGGGCAGCTCGCACCTTTTGAGAAGACGCCTCTTCTTTTCTGCCTCCAATCTTGCCCGGATACATACGCAAGGGACGACCCTTGAGTAATCCGGCCTACCATCTTCCAGCCGAGGGTGAACGGTCTGTCCCCCATTACATATCGGGCAAACATTCTCCCCGCCGGCGCCCTCACTTTGGTGGTGGCCGCTGTCCAGGTGGGTAGCTTCTGCGGTACTGTTCGTCTGTAGGCGCTTTAGTATATCTCCTATCGGTTCCAGTCGCTTGTGTTCTTCCACTGTCGCCTCCTTTCTTGCCTAATGAAAAGACACCTTTCCAACTATTTGTTATCGACCTCTTGAGGATATCATTAGGGTCATCACCTGCTGCCTTGAATTTCTCAAGGTCTTTTATTATTAGAGAGAGTGCATATTTGGTAGGTGCAGCCTTCTGTTGTTTCCTAACTTCTAAGAAACCATCCCAAAGTTCTCTATCAATCCAATCAGGTATTTCAATGTTTCTTTTGTATAGTTTCTTTTGTATAGTTTCTTTTTTCTTTTGTGTGACACGTGAGCGCGCAACTTTTGTTGTCTGTTCTGGTAACTCAGTTGTCTGTTCTGGTAACTCAGTTGTCTGTTCTGGTAACTTTTCATTGTTGTCTGTTCTGGTAACTTTAGCCTCAAAGTTGTCTATACTGATAACTTTCTTAATTGTTGTCTGTTCTGGTAACCTCCATTGTTCCCAGTCTTTTTGAAAACCGATAAGCTTCTTACTTCGGTTTATAATATTCCGCTCCTCTAATATCCTTAACACCCGGGAAATTACATATTTACTTAATCCGGTGCCTTCTATTATCTGAGAGTTAGCTATATAGTCAACTTTTTTCTTGTAACCATAGGTCTTCCGGATGATAAAAATGACTACTTGCCACTGGTTAGGCGAAAGATAGAATTTAGCCAGGTGCTCCAATATCTCGTTCGCTATCTGGGTATGGCCGTCTTCTAGTTGAGGTCTAGCCATTGTCCTTCTTCCTAGATTTCAATTCAAGAAAATATCTATCTAGCAATTCCTGTTGTATTTCTGGTGAAGACAGTGCCATCTGAAAGACACGAGCTACTACCCTAGATTCATGTAATAGTTTCAGGTTAGAGAAACCAAGTGCCAGTTCACGTAAATCATCAGCAAAGAATTTATCATGGAGGTCATCAAGCAGGAACTTCTCGTATTCGGGGCGTATTTCTCTCTCAGATTCGTGGCAATCTTCACAAAGTGTAACCAGTAATTCATCAGGATAATCCCAGGGTTCTGTGTTTAGTAAATACCTCCGGTGATGGACAACTAATGTGGATTCGGAATTGTGGCATATTTGGCAAGTCCACTCATCCCTTTCGAGAATTAGAAGACGTTTTTTTTGCCAGCGCGGATCCTTAAGCTTTTCGGAATAATCACTAGCCATTATTATTCTCCAGGCTTATTTACTATTCTCCTGATGGTTTGCCGAGGTTTGGGTCAATCTGTCTCTTTCGGGCCATGTCGTTCCTTTAATTGCTCAACCTTTTGAAGTCTGTCTCGTTTTGTAGTCGGTATATCTCAAGGCACTTTAAGAAGATTTGCCATTCTACATCCAAGCTAGTCTTTATTACCTCCTCATAGTTATCATCATTCGCGGGTAGCCTTAATATCCTGGCATTAGCCACCGGCCAGCCCTGCTCAGTAAGCAGCTGTCGGTAAGCGGCGAGCTGGGCAAAATAGCTGTCGTAAATTCCATTCCCTGTCTTGAAATCAATAAGAATAAACTCATCGTTATACTCGGCCAGAAGGTCAGGGGTACCGCCATACTTAAACTCCTCAGAAATTAAAGGCGTCTCTATCATCACCGGGCTTATAGAATGCTCCTTCTCCCACTTGATGTAACTCGCCAAGCATTTTCTTGCCTTGTCTAACGCTGCCGGAGAGAATTCTGAGACATTGGCGCTCTCGCCTTTAAGGTGGCAGGCGATAAGATAGTGGGCTATGGTACCGACTCCGGCGGCCGAATCCCTGACCTCTTTATAGTCCAGGCCTTGCTTGCCAAGGTTCCAAGCCCAGTAAGTAAGACCCTCTCCCTTATCAAGAACCTTCAGGACGGTGGTAACTGAGGGAACAATGGCGCCGTCTTCCAGGTGGTACTGTTGGTGGGTACTTGCTGGAACCAGCTCCTTGTTGACTTGAAGGTTGCCGGCAGCGCTTTTCTCCGCGGCCCGCCTTTCTGCGATACACTCCTCACAGCCTTCGCTCAAGATAAACTCGCCGTGCTTGCAATGGCCTTTGTCTGTTATCACTTCTGCCTCCTTATTGGGATTTGGATGGCACCGGCTACAGATCCACTCACCGGGGCCCCACTCGCTGGCCGGCCGCCACCACCAGGCAGTGGAGCGGCAGATGTGGCAGGGGTAGGTGGGTTTTGTTGCTTCTATCATAACTTTAACCTGCAGGGGAATTGGTGCGTATAGATGCCTCCCATTTCTCTAAAGCTGTCCAAGTTTCACATTCTTTGACTTTATCTACTTGCACTGTCGGTGGGTCTGGCGCCCAATTACCACTTAGATACTGGTAAATCACAAATGGACCGTTGCACTCCTTCGTACCTCGAATGATGTAGACAGGGGCTAATGTTAGTAGCTGGTTGTACGCTATTACCTCAGTGAAAGTCACGTTATCCCGGGGCAACTTATAATCCAGGAAGGCTACTATCTTCGGGGGATATTTAATGATAAGCACCAGATCCAAATCACAAGCATAAAATGACTTCGACATTTCATTCTTGTGCCGATACTTGAATTCGTCTCTAGACTCTGAGCCTTTAAGTTTGTATTTTTGGTTGTCCACGGTCAACCCCAAAATATTTTGCTGCTTGTGCCACGTAGGCTTCTGATTTATCTACCCCGATGCTTTTATACCCCAGACTCGATGCCACCAAGCAAGTAGTCATACTACCTCCAAATGGGTCAAGCACCACGTCGCCGGGCTTCCCTATTGCCTTTAAGAGCATTCTGGGCAAAGCTGGAGTGAAAGGCGCGGGATGATTGGTATTGGGTATAGGGCCGAACTCTCTCCATACGCTGGGGAGACCGATGCTCTTGTCTGGCAAGTTTGGCTTTCCTTTGGTTAGCCAGTAGATACGCTCGTCTTGGTGCCAGAAAAGGGTAGGGGTATGATTGTGGGTCGAAAGACGGTCCCAGATAATTTCTTGGCGCAGGAACCATCTTGATGTACCTTGCAACCAAGAGATAGGATGAATAAGCCCTCCGCTGTGCTGGCGCACCTTGTGGTTGTAAAATAGTGACGCTCCAGGCTTGGCTACTCTATACAGTGCTTTCAGGCAAGCAATCTGCCATGCTTGATACTCTGGTTCCTGCATATCATCGTCATGGCCCGGGTAGACAATCCCTGTATTTCTAGGAGTTCGTCCTTTGCCTCCCATTGGCCATTTTTCTTGTCCCAAGTTGTAGGGAGGAGACGTGATAATAATATCCACGGAGGATTCAGGTAGAAAACTAAGGTCTTCCGCCTTACCAACAAAGAGTTGAGGCTTGGGGTTAGGGGGTAAACCGTCCTTTATATTCACGACAATAAGCCCCGAATTATGGACGAGCCTTCCTAGTTTGTCGAGAATAAATGTGCCATTGGTGTTTTTATTTTTAATCAACCAATCCTTAAAACTATTCCTATCAAGCCCTAACCTTTCTCCGATTTCTGCTTGGGTCATACCGCAACCCTTCAGGCAAAGGGCCCACTCTTTAAGGAATTGGCGTTCCGGTGTAATACTCCTAGCCATGGTTAACCTCTCTCAGGCACCTCGGGCACACTCTTTTCTCCTCCGGCAGGTAGTAATCCTTGAATGTCCGGCCGCAGCGCCGGCATGTATACCTGCGGAGCTTGCCGTATTTCATGCGGTTGGTGATGGGTTGCTCTTTCATTCCCACGTCATTTCCTCACTGCGCTAATACGGCTATAGCATTCACTCGGCAACTCCTTTATCTCGCTTGCCGACTTCACATTTAATTCCGCATAAATCTCCTTCGGTTGCATACCCCATTCCCGGTTACACGCTTTGAGTAAGTCATTTATTGTCTTTAGGGGACTAGGTTCCCGCTCCAGCTTGGGGGGTTCTGCTTCCGCGGGGGCGCTGGCTTCCTCCTCTCTTTCACCGAAGAGGTCTTCATCCTGTGTGATGACTTCGCCCGTCTGGACGTCGATGACCTGTTCCCTATCCTTCTGCCCTTGCAGAGCGTTTACCAGGCTGTCCCATATCTTCTCCATAGTAACTCCCTGGTCTATCAGGTCCTTTTTAATGGAGTCGACGTGGAGGAGCTCCCGCGCCTGTTCGGTAGTCAGCCCCAGCTCAGACTTCACTTTGGCCCAGAATTTCTTCCAGTCTGGCTCTCCGTCTTTTTCTAGTGCTGGCGGTAACTCACCCTCGGGCATTGGAAGGTATTCGGATTCGGGTAGAACGTCATGGTCCTCGGCAACCTCGGCGGTGGCCAGGGTGCCGGCAAAGAGAGACGGGAACGCCTCCACCAGGGCACGCTTCAAGGCTACCTTACGTAACATTGACGGTTGCTTTTCCTCAGTCCAGAAGCGAGTCGGTTTTCCGTACTTGGTGAGCCTGATGCACTCGGTTTTGTTGACTGCCATGTAGGTCGGTCGCTCCCTGTCTTTTCTGTATACCCTTGCCCAGCCTCCGGCCAGCTTGCCCTTCTCATCATCGAGGAGAAAAGCTCCCTCCCTGAATTCCATCTTGCCGCCGCTGTCTCTCAGTATTATGCCGGCTTCGCAGCCGTTGTAGCTGTCGTTTACCTCGGCCGCCTTCAGGTATGAGTTTATTGAGATGACGAAGGCTGCCTTGTCCTCATCAGAGTATTTGATGAGGTAGCATTCACCAGCGAAGGGGTTCAGCTGCAAACTCTGGCACGTCTTAAGGAAGATGGCGGTCTCCTGGTCGGTGGCCAGGGGACAGATGAGGGTTTTGACTTCATGAAAGCTGACCGTGATTTGCTCGCCCTTCCATTTGACGATCGCTTTTTCCTGTGTCATAGTTTAGCCTCCTTCTTGGCTGCCTTGCAGTCTTCCCGAGCTAGGTCCGTGACTGCCCTGTAGGCTTCCCTAGCTTGTCTCAAGGCTGCCTCGTAGGCTTCCCCGGCCGATTTCTTGGCTGCAATGTAGTCTTCCCAAGCCGATTTCTCGGCTGCCTCGAAGGCTTCCTGGGCCGGTTTCTCGTCCATCATAGTCACCTCCTCTTTTCAGTCCGCAGTCTCGCCTGGTAGCAATTCTCCATCAAGTGCAGGGTCACCATAGCGAGCCTTCTTACACTCTTTCAGGGCTTCGATGCCCAGCTGGGTAGCATCGATACTTCTGCCAATCTTTAGCTTCTCAGCTGCCTGCTTAAGATACTCTAGGAGTTCGATAGCTTCGTCTATGGTCATTGTTCCTTTCAACTCACTTCCTTCCCTAAAGAGATCTTTACGACATGTAAAATCTGGTATTAACGCGATGTTTCCCCCGGCAGCCAAGTATCGACCGGAGTCATAGAATAGTCCCGCAGCCTTTGGATACGTTTAAGGCCTGCGATACCCAGTTTCATAGCATCTATGAGGTCTGGCACCTCCGTATGAAGCATATCAGCTTGATGAATGTCCAGGATTTCGATAGCTGTGTCTATGGTCATAATGTTTCTCCTACCAATGGTTTTATGTTTATGCTTTGCTTTAACCATCGCTCTTGGAGGGACTGACCTCTGGGCTCGCCTTAGCTATTCTGTTACCTCTTGAGCTCTGGCTCGCCTTCAGCCTCCTGTTGCCTGGCTACTCAGGGCCTTGCCCCCGCTTCTTCGCAGCAGCACTGAGCCTGGCCCGATACTCAGGGTCCTGCCACCGCTTCTGCCGAGCAGCACTGAGCTTGGCCCGATACTCAGGGTCCTGCCACTGCTTCTTAAGAGTAGCACTCTGACGAGCACTGAGCTTGGCCCGATACTCAGGGTCGTCCTGCCACCGCTTCTTAAGACTAGCACTCTGACGAGCACTCTTCATGGCCCGATACTCAGGGTCCTGCCAACGCTTCTTCATACCAGCGCTCTGCCTGGCCCGAAATTCAGGGTCCTGCCAACGCTTCTTAAGAGTAGCACTCTGACTAACCCTCTGCCTGGCCCGAAACTCAGGGTCCTGCCAACGCTTCTTAAGAGCAGCACTGAGCTTGGCCCTATATTCAGGATTGGTCCGATAATTAGGGTTCTTTCTTTCTGGCTGTGTTTCAATTAGAAAGTCCACGGACTGCCTAGCGACTGCGCAGTATCCTTTAACCCGACCGTCCCAGGCTACAGCTTCGACTTGATGTCCGCAAGCGGGGCAGATGACATGGACACGCTCCAGCTTTACCACTCCTCCGCCAATCACCCCGGACACCAAAAAGCTAGTCATTTACCTAACCCCCCTTTTTTGTGCCTGAACCCATAGGTGCTAGACCATTCATCAGAGCAGCCAAAATAGCTAAAGTCAGGAGATTCCCGGGCCTAAAAGCCTTAGAAGCATTCAGGCGAAAGAGCACTCGTATTGCTAAAGAAATCGTGAAAATAAAAGAACGCTAGGCTGGCACTTGCTAAAGCACTATTTCTCCTCTAACTCGAATACTCGAGGGCTGGTTCCCAGTCCTTTTGCTACGAGCCTTTTTCGGAATTCTCTGGATAATACCGGTTGCCCTCCTTGCGGATTTTCCCTGCATCGAGAAGGCTTCTCGCAGCTCTTCCAGCGACAACAGGCGCAACCTCAAGACGCTCAGCCAGCTGTACCAGGGTCGCCCCACCCAGGTTGTTCCTTATAGCTTCAAGAAGCTTAGTCTCTAATTCAGACATCTCATAAGGAGGGTGGAAAATGGTAAATAGTTCCTCTCCCACTGGTATGCCATACCGCTTCAGGAAGTCCTTTAGTTCCTCTCCCACTGGTATGTCATACCGCTTCAGGAAGTCCTTGAAGTCGGCAATGCTAACCCGATAATGGCCACTGGGCAACCGGATGGCCGTCATATCGCCTGTTTTAATCCACCTTCGCACCGTAGCTGTGCTTACCAGGCAGTACTCGCCGATCTTGCCCACACCAAGCCAGTTTTTTGACTGCGCCTTTCTTGCCATTTTCTCTACACTTCCTGCATAGTAGGGAAGCACCCTACCAGGCTATCCATTTTTCACCTCGGATTTTCCATCAGAATCGGGTAGAAGGCTTCTGAGAACAGTGAGGACTGCGACCACGGCGCGCTGCACCTCTTCTGGCTCCTGTGGGAGCACCATGCTCACGTATAGATCCAGCTTCATGCAGCCGGAATTTTTGGGAGTAGCAGTCGACTCAGGGGAGAGATAGCCAGCCATAGACATCAACTCAGCTTGCTCAAAGTTTAGAGGCCTGGCGAGCCTCCTCAGGATACGGGCTGAAGGATAGCGCTCCCCTCTCTCAATACGGCTCAGATGTGACGAGGAGACATCGGCACTGGCCGCCAGTTCTCCCAGCGTCAATGGTATCATGACCCTTCGCTGTTTCAGTATTCTGCCTAGGTCACTTCTATTGTCTCCTGTCATACCGTCTTCCGTCCGGGACAATGCAGAAAAGGTCATCGAGCTTGTATTCAGGGAAGGCTCTTATTGCCCCGGTGATAAATTTCTCATTGATATGACGCGTTCCCTGTTTCACCCGGTAGATCTGACTTACCGATATCCCCATCGCCCTGGCCAACTCTGTCAGGTTTCCGTATCGTTCCCGGTACAAGTCAAAGACCCTGGTCTCCAGCCTCTTGGCTAGCTCACGGGCCGTCTCCTGCCTCTGGCCGTTATTACCGCCTCTCCTCTTTAAGACTTTCAGGTCTCCGTTTTTCACCTTTCTTCCCCCTGCATGCTGTCATAGCTTCCCATGTCTTTCATCCACTCGCTGGCTGAAACCTTCAGTTTGTCTATCGCTTCTTTGAAGCCCACATAGACCTGCTCGAAAGTTTTGTGGGGAGGGCAGGTCACCATGGCAAGCTCCCACATCTCCTCTTCAGACATGCTTATCAGCCGCATCTTTGTTTCGGCATGGAGACGGCGAGACAGGTTCTCGTCGCCATCCAACTCGGCGACCGCAGCACTCAGCGCCTCCAGTAAGTGATACTTCACAACGTCACCTGTTACCATTTTCCACCCTTCTTACACGATTTGCCGCCGGCCCCGGGCAGTTAGCACACACCTGACGAATGCACTCAGCACACTGGAAGTCCTCCATGTCCTTATCCATGACCATTTTCACTTTGTAACATTCATCCAGCTTGTAGCACTCTTCAGGCTTCACTTTGATGCCTCCCCTTCGACTTGATGTCCGCAAGCGGGGCAGATGACATGGACACGCTCCAGCTTTACCACTCCTCCGCCAATCACCCCGGACACCAAAAAGCTAGTCACTTACCTAACCCCCCTTTGAGAAAGCCATCCATATCCTCTCGCGAAAACCTTCTATCACCCCGCGGGCAAATACGGTATGATTTTAGTATTCCCTCGTTGCTCCACCGCCTCACAGTATTAGAATGCAGCCCCAAGAGTTCAGCCACATCGCTTGTCCTGAGCACAATCTTAGACTGAAGGTCAGGCTTTTCTGGTTTCCCTTCTGGTTTCCCCTTGACAATTCGCCTCACCTACTCACGACTTATACCCAATCGGCGCCCGATTTCGGCATACCTTAGGCCAGTCTCTCTTAACTTAATTGCCTCATCGCGCCTAGACACTTAAGCAGAGACTCTCCTTAGCTCTTTCCTGGCCTGAACATCTTCGTACCGCAGGTTGGACATACGCCTTAAGTCGCCGGCTTCCCGTTCTTCATGGTCACCGCTTTTGGTTCCTTCATTTCCCGTTTGTCACGACATTTCACGCAGTACGCCTGCATTAACTTGCCTCCTTTCCCCAATAAGAGTATCCTTTATTGTTTGGAAATAACTAAGCAACTCTCCTTCTAAGGAAGTAAATGAGCAATCCCGCTACTATTACCCCGCCTATAATTATAATCCCACCAATCAGAGGCCAGTTGGTTGGTGCTGGTGGTGGAGGTGGGGCTGGAGCTGTTACGGTAAAGCTACCGGTCAAGCCGCCAACCATGACGC